>Ga0210392_10000008_pt1 | contig 231526 bp, 172 predicted proteins | sample IncBWC30OmetaG_FD_161057 | JGI IMG/M metagenome (GOLD analysis project Ga0210392, IMG submission 161057) | Forest soil microbial communities from Barre Woods Harvard Forest LTER site, Petersham, Massachusetts, United States - Inc-BW-C-30-O ... | reverse complement strand
ACACGCCGGACCACGACTTCAACGGCACCGACAGCTTCACCTACAAGGCCACCGACGGCATCAACGCCGGCAACGCCGCAACCGTGACGCTCAACGTCACCCCGGCCAACGACGCCCCGGTCGCGGTGGCGGATTCCACAAGCACCAACGAAGACAATTCGGTTACCTACAATGTGCTGGTCAATGACAGCGACGTCGATGGTGACAGCCTGAGCGTGACGTCCGCGACCGTGCAGGGCGGCGCTGCGGTCGGCACTGCGGTTATCAATTCCGACAAGACCATCACCTTCACGCCGGCAACCAACAGCAACGGCCCGGTGGTGATCGATTACACGATCGCAGACGGCCATGGCGGCACCGCGGCCTCGACGCTTAGCATCACCGTCAATCCCGTCAACGACGCGCCGGTAGCGGTATTCGACGTGGTGAGCGGCACCGAGGACACGCCGGCCACCTTCGACGTCCGCACCAACGACACCGATGTTGACGGGCCGTTCCCGCTCAACGTGACCCAGATCAACGGCATCGCGATCACGACCGGTTCGCCGGTGGCGCTCGGAGACGGGGCGCAGGTCGCGCTCAATGCCGACGGCACCTTGACCTATACGCCGGCGCTGAATGCCAACGGGGTCCGCGGCTTCAACTACACCGTGTCGGACGGCACGACGAGCAGCGTCGGCAATGTGACCGTCAACCTCGCGGCGGTGAACGATAATCCGGTCGCCGCGGCGGACTCCACCAGCACCAACGAAGACAATTCGGTCACCTACAATGTGCTGGTCAATGACAGCGACGTCGATGGCGACAGCCTGAGCGTGACGTCTGCGACCGTGCAGGGCGGCGCTGCAGTCGGCACCGCGGTCATCAATTCCGACAAGACCATCACTTTCACGCCGGCAACCAACAGCAACGGCCCGGCGGTGATCAATTACACCATCGACGACGGCCATGGCGGCACCGCGTCCTCGACGTTGAGCGTCACCGTCAATCCCGTGAACGACGCGCCGGTCAACACCACGCCGGCATCGATTACAGCGGCGGAAGACACGTCGCAGCCCGTTACCGGGTTGAGCGTTTCGGATATCGACAGCGCGTCGGTGACGGTCACGCTGTCGGTCAATAATGGAACGCTGACTGCTACAGGTTCGGGCAGCGCCATCGTCGGCACCAATGGCACCGCGATGGTGACGGTCAGCGGATTGCTGGCTGACGTCAATACGACCCTGGCCAGCCTGAACTATCTCGGCAATACCAACTTCAACGGCAGCGATACGCTGACCATGGTGACCTCGGACGGTTCGCTCAGCGACACCGACACCGTGGCGATCACCGTCAATCCGGTGAATGACAACCCGGTCGTCGATCTCAACGGCAACTCGGCAGGCATCGACCGCAGCGACGTTCCGACCTACACCTCCGGTGCAACGTCGATCAACGTTGCGACCGCGATCGCGTCGGTAACCGACATCGACAACGCGATCAGCAAGATCACGCTCCACCTCACCGCGGATTCAGGTGCGACGGACGGCGCAGGGACCGAAGGGCTCACGCTGCCCGGCGGCGCTGCGGCGTTCCTGACGTCGATCGGCTTTACGGTCAACGGCGAAGGTACGGACACCATCGAGGTGATTGCAAACGCGCCCGGCGGTGTCTCGCCATCGGTGTTCGAAGGTATCCTCAAGACCGTTCAGTATCACGACAGCGACACCACTTTCAGCTTCAATCCGGAAGATCGCACCATTGCCGTAACCGCGACCGACGCGGCCGGCGGGGTGTCCGCTGCAGCTCTTGTCCACGTCGACCTGGCTGCGAATGTGACTGACGTAGACGGCCCGGGTCACCTTGATCATTTTGCCGGCGCCAACCTCGGCGACGTCATTCGCGGCAATGGCGGCGACGACACGATGGAAGGCCGTGGCGGCAACGACACGATCTACGGCGGCACCGAGGCCGGGGATGCCGGCCACGACACCGCTGTGTTTACCGGCAACCAGGCGGACTACACCGTCACGCGCACGGGCTCGGGTATCTACACCGTGGCGGATTCTGTTACCGGTCGCGATGGCACCGACACCGTACACGACGTCGAGACGCTGCACTTCAGCGGCAGTAACACCGACCTCCTGCTCGACGCGCCGATCCAGGTGTTCGACGCAAGTGACAACGTCCTGCTCGCGAGCTTCCAGGCGAACCAGCTTGATCTGGCGGTCAATTACGCCAATGCGCATGCCGGCGTGAACGTGATCGAACTGCAGTCGTCTTCGAGCCCGTTCACGGCCAGTACATGGCCGGTCGATGTTACCGAGGCCGTAACCATCAAGGCCGTCGGCGGCACCGCGACGGTCAATGCCGGTAGTCACAGCGGCTTTACAATCGAGCCAGGCGCAGTGTCGGGCGCGGGCGACGTTGTTCGTCTCGAAGGTCTCAATGTCACCGGCGATGGCGCGACCCCTGACACGGTCGGCGTGCTCTTCAACGGTTCCTATGAAGGGCCGAGCGACGGCGCTATCGAACTCGTCGCTACCTCGGCATCCGGCTTTGGCCAGGATGGCGTCGCCATCATCGGCGGCGGCAGCGGGCTGACCGTCACCATCGATGGCGACAACCCGAACGTCGGTGGAACGCAGACCGCGACGTTCACCGGATCCGGCCATCACGCCTCAAGTGGTGGAACCGGCGACCTGCTGTTCTTCGACTTCACTGGCGCCGCGGCACTCAAGAACCTGAGCGTCATCGGAACGACCGGCACCGGCGCGGGCTCGGCCGACAACGGCATCCAGGTTGCCGGGTTCGACGGCACCGACCATTCGGTCGATCATGCGATCGGCTCCGTAAGCTTCGATCACGTCTCGGTATCGGGCAGTTACGAGAAGACCTTCGTCTACGTCCAGGGTTACGACAACTATAACGGCCTGAGCTTTGCCAACGGCCTGACGCTGGGCGGCGCCGGCAGCCAGACCTCCTGGACCGGTCTGTTTATCGACGGCGGTCCGCAGGGCGGAGCTTACGTCCCTGACGGCACCAGCACATTGAATCTGACCGGCGTCACGGTGAACGGCGGAACCTACGGGACGAGTCCGTCCTTTGCCGCCCTCGGCAGCAAGCCCATCGTCGTCGACGGCGTCGTGACCGGCGATATCATCACTGGCACGAACGCGGCGGAAGCGTTCATCGGCTCGACCGGCGACGACTCGATCAACGCCGGCGGCGGCAATGATCTCGTGGTTTACAACGTCGGCGACGGGCACGACACCGTCAATGGCCAGGGCGACACCGATACGCTCGCCCTTATCAACTTCACGGCTGGCGCGCCCAGCGCGACATCGGCGACGCTCACCGTCACCGAAAGCGCGGGCCACCTGATCGTCAATACCGACGGCGGCGGAACGGCGGAAGTCGACGCGCTCGGCATGGAAAGCGTACAGGTCCAGCTCGGCAACGGCGGCGACACCGTCACGTTGACCGGAAATCTTGCGGGGGCCGGTATCTCGACCGGCTCCGGCGGCATCGCCGTCAGCGGCGGCAATGGCGCCGATACGGTCGACGCCAGTGGTCTGACCAGCGCGAATGCGATCACCTTCAGCAATCTCAATACCGGCGACGATACGTTCAAGGCGGCCAACGTCCTGGCCAACGACCAGGTCGATGGCGGCACCGGCGGCGAAACTGTCGGCGACACTGCGGATTATTCGACGGCATCGGCGGCGGTGGCGATCGACCTGACGGCAGGCACTGCGAGCGGCATCTCGATCGGCAGCGACAGCATCACCAATTTCGAGAATGCCAAGGGCGGCGCCGGCGACGATACACTTCACGGCACGACCGGCGCCAACGCCTTCACTGGCAATGGTGGCATCGATACCGTCACCTATACCGGCACCATTACCGCCGGCGTGATCACGACCAACGGGTCGGGCGGCTGGACGGTCGCGAGCGGCGGCGAGGGCACCGACACGCTCTCGAGCATCGAGGTCGTGCAAGGCGCCGATCCCGTGGGTCAGGCCTCGGGCCGCTTCCTGCTGGTCGGAAATGGCGGTTACGCCACGATCCAGGCGGCCGTCGACGCAGCGCATGCAGGCGACACTATCCTCGTCGCAGCCGGCACCTATACCGAGCAGGTGGTTGTCAGCGGCCACGGGCTCGATGGCCTCACCATCGAGGCCGCGGCAAACGCGGCACCCGGCAGCGTGATCATTCAGGCGCCGGCTACGCTCGTGAGGACGGCGACGACGCCATCGGGCTCGCATGACGTCGATGGCTTGTTCACGGTCGTCGGCACCGACAACGTTACTTTCAAGGGAATCACGACCGACGGTCTGCGCAGCGGCGACAATGCGCATTTCTTCCCCGGCCAGCACGACCCCGAACTGATCGGTGTCGCGTATATCAACACCACAGGCGGCGTGATCGATCACGTCACGACCACCGGCACCCGGGAGTCCGACGCCGGCATCGGCGACCAGCGCAACCTCGGCATCCTGGTGGCGAACACCGAGCCGACAGCGGGAATCCCGTCCGCGGTTCAGGCGGCGGCGCTCAATACGATCACGATCTCGAGCTCCTCGGTCTCCGACTTCCAGAAGGGCGGCATCGTCGTCGACGCGGCCAACGTCAACATCCATGACAATACCGTTGTCGGAGTGGGAGCGGTCATTACCGCCCAGAACGGCATCCAGGTCGGAGGATCGACCGGCAGCATTGCAAACAACACCATTTCGGCGATCGGCTATACCGGTAGTGACTTCGCAGCCACCGGCATTCTCGCCTTCGACGACCGTGGCCTTGCGATCACCGGCAATACCTTTACCGGCGCGCTCAGCGGCGGCAACGTGCTGGAGTCCACGGTCGGAATCTACGAGCAGGACTCCACTAACGGCAGCATTACCGGCAACACCATCCACAGCGCCGAATTCGGCATCAATGGCGGGCCGAACCTCGATGGTACGTGGACGGTGTCCGGCAACAGCGCCGACGGCGTGCCCGCCGACGGCGCCGGCCTGTTCTTCGACCCGGCCACCAGCACGCCTGCGTCCGCGATGAACATTACCGGTACGCAGGCAACCGACTATATCGCCGCGTCACCGGGGACCGATCACCTGTCCGGCGCCCAGGGCGATGATTTCTTCCTGGTCGAAAAGGGCAGCGATTTCTCCGCGTCGGACACGATCGATGGCGGAGCCGATAGCAACGAAGTGCTGTTCACCAGCGCGACGCCGGGCGACACGCTGGTCCTAGGCGCCAACGTCACCAACATTCAAACGGTCGAGTTTGTCGATAACGCCACTTTCGCGATCGATTCCGTTGCGAAGAACGTCGACGCCTCGGCTGCGCCGAACGCGCTGACCATCAACGGCAACAACGGTGCCAACAGCATCGTCGCGACCGCGTTCGGTGATACCATCACCGCGGGCGGCGGCGACGACACCATCACCGGCAAGGGCGGTGCCGATACGATCCATGGCGGCGCCGGCAACGATACCGCGCATTTCGATGGTTCGTACGCGTCGGCGGTGATTACCTGGAATGGCACCACCGCGACGGTATCGACCGCGCCGGATGGCGCCGACACCATCGACGGCGTCGGCAAGCTTACCTTCGGCGGTGACGGCAAGACGGTCTGGCTGGTCGGTTCGAACAGCGACTACACCACGGTGTCGCAGCTGTTCGACGGCAACGCCGCCAACGGCGAAGTGGCGGACGGCGACATCATCCTTCTGGCGTCCGGCGAAACCTTTGCGGAGAACGTGACGGTCAGCAAATCGGTGACCGTGCTCGGTGCCGCCAATCATGGAACGCCGGGCACCGCCGCCCTTCGAGGGGCGGAATCCGTTCTTACGGGGCACTGGACGGTCACGGCGGCGGGATCCGTCATCGACGGCGTCAAGTTCCTCAATAACACGCCATATGGCGGCGGCAGCAACGATACCAGGCTGGTTCTGGCGGCAAGTGCGACGGTCGAGAACTCGATCTTCTACAACACCCGCTCGGGCGGCGACAAGCCGATCAGCGACATTGCCATCAACGTCACCGCGACAAGCGGAGCGGTTGCCGTCACCGGCAACTACTTCACCGGCGACTCGCACGGCAAGTATTTTGCCGCGGCCAACGGCTCCGGCAACGACTTCGTCGGCGCCGCTTCATGGGGCGGCGGAGAGACCGCAAGCGGCCCGGCGGGCGCGATCGTCTGGGGCGGCGGTTCGACGCTCGATGTCAATCACAACACCATCCAGTACGCACGCTCGGCGTTGACGGTAGCCGGCAACGACTCGCTGTTGAGCGTCGATCACAACACGATCGATACCAGCGGCACCGGCATTACCGCGACCGGCTGGCAAGGTCCGGTGAACGGAATCACCAACAACACCTTCACCAACGTCGACAACGAGATCAACGACCGCTTCGAGGCCAACGGCGTCAACATCGATCTCGGAAGCAACACCTCGGATGTGAACTTCAGCTTCTTTGCCGGCCGGGGTGACGACACCATTACAGGCACGGCAGGCGCCGATTCGATCATCACCAACCAGGGCAACGACACCGTCCATGCCGGGGCAGGCGATGACCTGATCTTCATCAATGCCGGCACCGGCAACGACCTGGTCGACGGCGGCGCACACACCGTCAAGGACACGCTGATTGTGTCCAACGTGCAGATCTCCGGCGGGTCCGGCAACGATCTTAATCCGGGCGATGCAAATAATCCGGCGACCGCCACTTCCGGCAATCCAAGCAATACGGCGGTGACGTTCTCGATGACGCCGACCGGCGACGTCGTGACCCCGACCAGCGGCACCAACCACCTCAGCGATATTCTTATCACGATGGCGACGACGGCTGGAGCCTCGCCGCTCGGACAGGTATCGGCCGACGAAATCGAGGATGTGCGCTTCAATCTCGGCAATGGAGGCGACACCGTCAACATTTCCGGCGACTTTACCGCGACGAGTCTGTCGCCCAACACCATCACGGTGACTGGCGGCAACGGAGCGGACACGGTCGACGCCCGGAATCTGACCAGCGCCGACCATATCGTGTTCAACGGCGGCGGCGGCAACGACACATTCGATTACGCGGTCGGCACCGGTGTCGACAGTTTCGATGGTGGCGCGGCCACCGATACGCTGAATGTGTTCGGCAAGGACGGCGGCAACGACACCATCCACGTCACCATCGACGGGTCGGGCGCGATCACGGTGATCGAAGGCATGTCGCCGGCCGGGGTCGAGCTCTACAATGCCGACGGCCGCGCCGGTAACGACACGCTGGACTATTCCGGCTCCGGAGCGAACGCCGTCAACGTCAACCTGGCGACCGGTAATGCGACCGGCTTTGCTTCCATCGCGAACATCGAAAACGCGATTGGCACCTCCGGCAACGATACGTTCACGTCGGCCGCGTCAGGACCGAACACGTTCACCGGTGGCGACGGCGACGACACCTACAATCTGAAGGCCGGTGATCACGCTGTTGAAGTCAACGGCAATGCCGGTGGCATCGATGCGGTGTTCACGAAGGACAGCTTCACGCTGGATCCAAACGTCGAGAACCTGACACTGCTGGAAAACGGCGTCTCGAACACACAGACGTTCAGCGGCATGTCGCTCGGCCCCGTCACCAATGGTGAGAACGGCGTCAATGCGTCCGATACGGCTGGCACCAATGGGCTGGGCTGGAAGGTCGCGGGCTCGCACGATCAGGAGATCGTCAACGTCAGCGGCAACAACATGTTCCGGATGTCGAGCGATCCGTCCAACGGAGACTTCGGCGGACCCTATTCGCCGGAACTGAGCGCGGCGGCGGGCGAGACCGGCACTGGCGCTGCATTCCACAGCCAGTCGATCTCGTTCGACTTCCAGGCGGTGCATGCGACGCCGGACGGTTCGCGGCTCGAGGTCGATTTCGGCAATGCGGCCGGTACCGACCGTAACAACTTCTTGGTGATCGAGTCGTTCACCGGCGGAATCCGCATCGCGGTGAGCGAGCCGGATACGGCCGGCAACTTCTCCGGCAATGACACCGCGTCGGCGCCGAACGACTGGCGCGAGCTGATCAGCAACGTCGATCCAACACAATCGCACACGCTTGAAATGCGCCTCGACTATGTCGATGGCCCGAACAACGATGTCATCAAAATCTATCTCGACGGCCAGTACATCGGCAGCACGACGACGTTCGAGAACTATCACGACGCCGATCCGGATCATATTTTCAGCTATGCGAACCACGCAGCGGGCGCGACGGCCAATATTACCGACCGGGTATTCTTCCGCGGCGGCGCCAATGGTGCGCCGCAGGATGGCGCAGGCGGAGCTGCCGATGCCGGCTTCTACTTCGACAATGTGAAGACGGCCGTTTACAACAATACCAGCGGCACCGGTAACGAGCTCGCCAACGTCATCACCGGCAACAGCGGTGACAACACGCTGACCGGTCTCGGCGGCAACGACGCGCTAAATGGCGGCCTCGGCATCGATACCGCGGTCTATCAGGACGCGCTGTCGAACTACGCTGTCACGGTGTCCACCGACAGCCTTGGCAGGGTCACCGGCTTCAGCCAGGTGCACGAGAACAGCGGCGGCGCGCATGACGACGGCACCGATACGCTGACCAGCATCGAGCGGCTGCAGTTCTCGGACGTCACCCTCGATCTGACTGCCAGGGTGCAGTTGTTCGACGGCGTGGGCGGCACGCATCTGATCGGTACCTTCAACACGATCCATGATGCCCTGACGGCTGCCCACGACGGCAATACCATCCGCCTTGCTGCCGGCACCTATGACGAATCCTTCGACATCGGCAAGAACGTCACCATTCTCGGCGCCAACAGCGGCACCGCGGGAACCGGCAGCCGTGCGCAGGAAAGCTCGATCCACGGCCAGGTGACGGTGTCCGCGGCACAGTCGGCAACCGACAAGATCACCATCGATGGGGTGCAGATCTACAACACCTCCGATAACTCGCATCCGTTCGTCGGCATCCAGGTCAATTCGGCCGCCGACATCGCGATCACCAACAGCGTGTTCTACTCGCCGGTGCCGAATGGCAGCAGTTCGTTCCTCGACCGCGCGATCCTGCTGACCACCGGCGCGACCGGAGCGGTCAACGTGGACCACAACCTGTTCACTGGCGGCGCGCATAGCGCGTTCAGTACCGCGTCTTGGACGACCGCCGTCTGGTCCGACGGACGTGAGGCGGCCGGATCGTCGATCGATCACAATACGTTCGAGTGGGTCCGCACCGGGATCAACGCGGACGACTATAACAATGGCCTAGCAATCGCTAACAACACGTTCCAGAACTCGGGCTCGGGCGTGTCGATGGGCGGAACGGCCGCCGACGTATCGAACATAACCTCGGTCCACAACAACACCTTTACCAATGTCGATACGGACTTCAACCTGTCGCACATCACGACGCCGATCGGTTTCGATCTCACGGCCACCAACAACCAGACCTTCGGCATTTCTACCGGTACCGTTCTTGCCGGTTCAGCGGCCGACACCATCAAGGGCTCGGTCGATAACGATATCCTGGTCGGTAACGGCGATAACGACACTCTCATCGGCGGTGATGGCGCTGACAGCATCCAGGGCGGCGCCGGCACCGATACGGTCGATTATTCCCACGATGGCGGCGCCGGTGCGGTAACGGTCAACCTGACCGGCGGCACGGCGACCGACACCTTCGGTAACATCGACACCCTGTCCGCTATCGAGAACGCAATCGGCACCTCGGGCAACGATGTCTTCACGACCAACACCAACCTTGGCGCGCCGGCCGACACGTTCACCGGCGGCGGCGGTGACGACACCTACAATCTGAAGGCGGGCGATCACGCCGTTGAATTCAACGGCAATGCCGGCGGCATCGACGCGGTATTCACGAAGGACAGCTTCACGCTGGATCCGAACGTCGAGAACCTGACGCTGCAGGACAAGGCGGTACCGTCCGTCACCGATACGCAGGACTTCGAGACCATGGCGCTGGGCGCCATCACCGATGGCGAGAACGGCTGGAAGGTCGCCGGCTCGCACGACCAGGAGATCGTCAGTGTCGGCGGCAACAAGATGTTCCGGATGTCGAGCGATCCGACCTCCGGAGACTTCGGCGGACCGTATTCGCCGGAGCTTAGCGCGGCGGCAGGCGAATCCACCACAACCGCAGCGTTCCGCAGCCAGTCGATCTCGTTCGACTTCCAGGCCGTCCATTCGACGCCAGACGGTTCGCGGCTCGAAGTCGATTTCGGCAACGCGGCCGGTACCGACCGCAATAACTTCCTGGTGATCGAATCGTTCACGGGCGGAATCCGTATCGCGGTGAGCGAGCCGGATACGGCCGGCAATTTCTCCGGCAACGACACCGCGTCCGCGCCGAACGACTGGCGTGAGCTTATTTCGGGCGTCGACCCGACGCAGGCGCACACGCTGGAAATGCGCCTCGACTATGTCGATGGCCCCAACAACGACGTCATCAACGTCTATCTCGACGGCCAATATATTGGCCGTACGACGACGTTCGAGAATTACCACGACGCCGATCCGGATAATATTTTCCACTACGCGAACCACGCGGCCGGCGCGCAGGCCAATATCACCGACCGCGTGTTCTTCCGCGGCGGCGCCAATGGCTCGCCGCAGGACGGAGCGGGCGGCGCGGCCGATGCCGGCTTCTACTTCGATAATGTGAAGACGGCGGTCTACACCAACACCGGCGTCAACGATACCAGCGGCACCGGCAACGGCCTCGCCAACATCATCACCGGCAACAGCGGCAACAACACGCTGACCGGCCTTGGCGGCGACGACACGCTGAATGGCGGCATTGGCATCGATACCGCGGCCTATCAGGATGCGCGGTCGAACTACGCGATCACTTTGTCCACCGACGGCCATGGCAAGGTGACCGGCTTCAGCCAGGTTCAGGAGACCGGACCGCTTGCTGCGAACGACGGCACCGATGCGCTGACCGGCATCGAGCGGCTGCAGTTCACGGACGTCACGCTCGACCTGACCCAGAAGGTGCAGCTGTTCGACGGCGTCGGCGGCACCCATCTGATCGGGACGTTCGACACAATCCACGACGCGATGACCGCCGCGCATGATGGCAACACGCTCCGTCTTGCCGCGGGCGTTTACAACGAATTCGTCGACCTGAACAAGGATGTCACGATCCTCGGCGCCAACAGCGGTACCTGGGGTACAGCCGTTCGAGGGGCGGAATCCGTCCTGACGGGTGGCATGAAGATCGAGGCCAGCGGCGCGACCGTCGATGGTGTCGAAGTCAGCGGCAGTTATGCGTCACACAATCTGGACGGCACCGATCTCGACAACGGCGTCTACATCGTCGCCAACGACGTGACGGTCCAGAACAGCGTATTGGACGGCGATGGGGCGGGCGACGTACGGCCGTTCAGCGTGACGGGCGGCATCTCCGGCCTCGACTTCAATCACAACTCGGTCGTGAATTGGGACGAGGGAGCCTATATCGTCGAGGGTGCGTCCGGAACGATCGCCCACAACGCCTTCGGTCACGATGGCAACGGCATCGTGACCGAATCGACATCGATGATCATCACGGCTAACGCGTTCTCGAACGCGGTTGGCAGCCAGGTGGCGGCAACGCCGTTCGTGTCGACCGACGTATCGACCTACGTGCTCGCCGACAACACGTTCGACAATCTGACCCAGCCGGTCAGTATCTATCCGAACGATTCGACGGCTCAAACGCTCACCGGCACCGCCTTCGACGACAAGTTCAAGGGAACGTCGAATGCGGGTGGTGATAACGGTCTGAACACGTCGCATTCGCTCACCTTGCACGGTGAGGGCGGCAACGACACGCTGTTCGGGAACACCGCTACCGCCGACACCGCGGTCTACGACGACGCGCAAAGCAATTACCTCATTGGCGTAACCACTACGAATGGCTTTGTCACGGCATTCACCTCGGTGCAGGAGACGGCTACCAATAAGGGCTCCGTCGACGAAGGCACCGATACGCTTACCAGCATCGAGGTGCTGAGCTTCGACAATGGCGCGACCGTGCTCGACCTGACCAAGGCGGTCCAGGTGTTCCACGGCGGCAACCTGATCGGAACGTTCTCCACTGTCCAGGCCGGTGTGAATGCCGCGGCTGCCGGCGACACCGTACTGATCAACGGCAACATCCAGAGCACGTTCAACGAGTCGGTCACGGTTTCCGCCGGCATTACCCTGAAAGGTATCGGCTCGGTCACCATCGATGGCGGCGCGGCATCCGCGCTCGCCATCGCGGACGGAGGCGTCGGGCAGTCGCTGGTGATCGACAATGTCGATCTCACCGCGAACAGTTCCGGTACGCCGAACTACGTGGTCTCGGTCGCCAATGCCGCGCAGTATGCCGGCATCACGCTGGAGAACGGCAACGTCACCGGCGGCGCCTATGCCGGCTTCTTCCTCGACAACGCCACCGGTGTGTCCGGCGTCACCATCCAGAACGCGCAGTTCTCGGGTGCGGCTTCGGTCGACTCGCTGTCGTCGGGCGAAAGCGAAATCTACTTCTATCACTACAACGGCAACGTCACGCTCTCCGGCGTGTCGGTGACCAATCCAGCGCTGACGGGCCTCGAATACGGCATCCAGCTGGTCGGCCAGTCGCCGGCGGCGCCGATGGGTAACGTGTCGTTCAGCAACGTCACCGTGGACGGCACCTATGTGAAGGCTGGCGTCGCGGCCGACACCTTCTCCAACGCCAATGGTCTGTCCTTCATCGACCCGGATACCGGAGGGCCGCTGTCCGGCCTCACGGTCAACGTCAGCGCCGGTTTCGCCGGGATCAATTTCGACAATATCGGCGGCACGATCGATCTGTCCGGGCAGCCGGTGAGCGCGACCAATTCAAATCCGTCACCGACGGCATTCGACATCGACCTGCAAGGCACCTCTGCCGGCGAAAACTTCCACGGCACCAACAACGACAACTTCTTCAACGGCAAGGCCGGCGCCGACATACTGACCGGCGGTTCCGGCAATGACGTGTTCTTCCACGTCATCGGCGACGGCGCCGACACCATCTCCGGCGGCACACAGACGGCGGCCGACGTGCTGCTGGTCGCGGGGCAGGGCGGCTTCACCGGCCCGGTCATCAACGCCAACGAGACCGTCTCGGTCCAGCTTGACGGTGCGAGCCACATCACCTCGATCGATACCGCCTCGGTGTCCGGCGTTGAACTTGTCGCCCTCGACATGGGCGGCGGTACCGACACGCTCGACTACACCGGCAACTCGCAGGCGGTGACGGTCGATCTCGCCACTGGTGCTGCCACCGGCTTCAGCAGCATCGCGCCGGCGGTGCCGACCGCGATCGCGGGCGTCGAGAACGTCATCGGCGGCTCGAATGCCGATACGCTTACGGGTTCCTCGGTTGCCAACGTGCTCTCCGGCGGTGGCGGCAACGACACGATGACGGGCGGTGCCGGCAGCGACACGCTGTACGGCGGTACGGCTGCGGCAGATTCCGGCAGCGCCGATATCGGCGTATTCGCGGGCAGTCTGTCGACCTACCACGTCGCCTTCGATCCGTTCGCGGCGCCCGGCGTTGCTGGTATCGACGCGACCGTCGATGGCGGTGCCACAAACATCGACACCACCCATGGTGTCGAGTTGCTGCAGTTCGGCGACGCGACACTCGATCTCACCAAGAACGTCCTGCTGTACAACGGCAGCGACCTGATCGGCACGTTCGACACCATCCAGGCCGCGGTGGATCACGACGCTGGCGCGAATGAGACGATCAAGCTGCGCGACCACGTTTACACCGAGCAGGTTACGATCGGTGCCGGCAACGACGGCCTGACCATCGTCGGCCAAAGCAAGACCGGTGTTGTGATCAAGGCGCCGGCCGTGCTCGCGGTCACCGGCACATCGGATCACTTCAGTGGCGACGCGGTGCGGGCAAATGTGACGATCACCGGTGTTACCGGCGTCACCATCCAGAACCTGACCGTCGACGGCAGCTTCGCCGGCGACACCACCCCGGGCAGCAATGGTGACGAGATCAGCGGTGTCGCTTATCTGCACGCGTCGGGCACGATCGACCAGGTGGAGGTCAAGAACGTCTCGAACTCGACCAACCCCGCCCTGTTCGGCCTGCAACACGGCGATGGCATCCTGGTCGACAACGGAACCGGTCCGCAGCAGTCGATCACGATCTCCAATTCATCGGTTCACGACTTCCAGAAGACGGGCATCCTGATCTGGAACGCCAACGTCACCGTTCAGGGCAACGACGTCGAGGGCATCGGTGCGACCGCTCTCATTGCGCAAAATGCGATGCAGATCGGTGGCTCGCAGGGCACTATCGGCGGCGCAACCGCGGCGGACGGTAACACCTTTGGGAATGTCGGATACGCGCCGGCGACCGTCGATTCAGCCGGTCTGATCGTCTACGAGACGACCGGAACCCTCAATATCGAACATAATACCTTCAATGGCACCGGCGGCGTGGCATCCGGCATCGAGGCCATCGATGTGTCCGATATCCCGGCCGGTCACACAGTCACAATCGCCAACAACGCGATCGGTACCGCTGGCAACAGCGTCGACTTCGGTGTCGTGGCTTATACGTTCGATAGCTCGAAGGGCCTCAAATCCGATCCCGTCATCAGCGGCAACACATTCGATATCAAGCCGAACGGCGAGGGCATTTTCCTCGATCCGGAATCGACGTCGATTGGCGGGCCGTTCGTCGGCGGTGCTTTCACCACATCAATAGCATTCACTGAGACCGGAACCCAATTCGCCGACGAATTCCATGGCTCGAACGGCGCCGACAACTTCTCCGGCGGCGGGGGTAGCGACATCCTCGAAGGCCGGCATGGTGCTGACACCATCCACGGCGATGCGGGTAATGACACCATCATCTGGACCGCGGGCGACGGCAACGACACCCTGCTGGACGGAGGTGCCGACAGCGACACGCTGCAGATCTTCGACACGGCCGGGGGCGATACCATCCAGGTCGTGACCGATGGCACCACCATCACCGGCATCGGAGGCGGTACGGCCAACGTCACCAGCATGGAGACGATTACGCTCAGCGCCGCAAGCGGCGGCACCGACACACTCGACTACAGCGGCACGACCGTCGGCGTTACGGTCAACCTCGGCACCAATACTGCGACCGGATTCACGGGCGGAGTCTATTCAGGCTCGATTGAGAACGTCACCGGCGGCTCGGGTGCCGACACATTGACCGGCTCTTCCGGCGACAATGTCATTCACGGCGGCGGCGGAGCCGACGTCCTGCTCGGCGGCGGTGGTATCGACCAGTTCTTCGGCGATGCTGGCGACGACAGCGCGACCTACGATCTGCTGGCCGGCAGCCGCACGACATTCGACGGCGGCGCCGACAACGACACGCAGACCGTCAACGGCACGGTGGCCACTGAAACCTTCAACATCAATCCGACTGTGAGTGGCGACCTCGGCGTCTACATCCACACCGGCCTTTCCGATCCGGCAACGGACGCCAACGCGCAGGTTCGCACCATCAACGTCGAAGAAATCGTCATCAACACCAATGGCGGCGGCGACAACGTCTTCATTTCCGGCGATCTCGGCTCGACCGGCGTCGCGACGCATACCGTCACCGTCAACGGTGACGCGGGCGCCAACATCTTCGACGCCTCCGGCGTTACCGGACCGTCGCCGGTCGGTGTTGCCTTCCATGGTAACGGCGGCGACGACACGCTGATCGGCGGGGCGGGCAACGATATCCTCGACGGCGGCGCGGATAACGACACCGCGGTGATCGGCGGTTCTGCCGGCGCCTCGACCGTTACCTACACCACCGATGCAAACGGCTTCGTCACCGGCTTCAGCACCGTCACGGGCCCCGGCGGCACAGATACGCTCACCAGCATCGAACATCTCGCATTCGACAACGGCCAGCCGCACAATCCTGCGGCCTGGACCGTGCTCGATCCGACCAAGGCAGTACAACTGTACGACAACGGCAGCCATCTGATTGGCACGTTCGACACCATCCAGGATGCGGTGACCGCGGCCGACGGCTCCGGTGAGACCATCAAGGTCAGGGACGGCATCTACAACGAGCAGGTGCACATCGGCGCCGGCAAGAACGGCCTGCATATCGTCGGCGAAAGCCAAGGCGGTGTTATTGTCAAGGCACCGGGGTCGCTGGCATCGAATGGCACGTCGCCCAGCAATGGCCGTGACATCGATGGATTGATCACCGTTGATCAGGCCAACGGTGTGACCATCACCAAGCTTACCGTTGATGGCAACAACGCCGGCAACAACGTTCATGCGGGGAATAATCCGACGCTGGTCGGTATTGCCTATCTGAACAGCGACGGCGGCGTCATCGACCACGTCACGGTGCAGCATGTGCGCGAGCCGGACGCAAGTTTCGGCGACCAGCGCGGAATTAGCATCTATGTTAGCAATACGAATCCGTCTCCGGCGGCGCCGACAACTCCGGATGTCGGTGATCTTGCCAACCTGAATTCGATTGAAATCAAGAATTCGACCGTTACCGACTTCCAGAAGGGCGCCATCGTCGTCACCTTCGCCGATGCTTCGATCCATAACAACACGGTGACCGGACACGGCCTCACCGGGTTGACCGCGCAGAACGGTATCCAGGTCTCGGGCTCGACCGGGTCCGTCGACCACAACACCGTCACGGCCATCGGTTACAACGATACCAACGTCGCGATCTCCTATGCGATTCTTACCTTCAACAACCGCGATCTGGTTATCGACAGCAACCATGTCACGGGCACAGGTATCGCTGACAGCTCCGGCGGCATTGCGGCGATCGGTTCGGTCGGCGCGGTGGTGACAAACAACGACGTTCATCAGGTGATAGACGCGGTCGACGTGTATGCCACCGCGTCGTTCGTCGATCCGCTAACGCCGTCGGTGACAAACAATCCGACCGGTGCGTTCGATTATTCCAGCAACGCGGTCGACAGCGACGTACCGTTTAGCGTCTTCTTCAAGCCTTTCGCCACATCGACCGACGCATTCAACGTCACCGGTACCAATCGCGACGACGAACTGCACGGCGCGTCGGCGAGCGATACGCTCGACGGCGGAGATGGCAATGATATCCTCATCGGCAACGCCGGCGCCGATACGCTCACGGGCGGCTCCGGTATCGACATCGTCGATTACTCGGCCGAGGCGGGGACCTTGGCGATCACGGTTAACCTGTCGGCGACCGCCTATGGGACCATCGCGTCGCTTCACGCCACAGATACGTTCGGCGCGACCGATACGCTGTCCGACATCGAGAACATTGCGGCTAATGTCGCCCGTTATGGCGACACCGTCGCGCTCGACGGCGCCTTCTCGGCCTGGACGGTGAGTTACAGTGCTGCCACGCACGCCTGGACCGCGACCAAGGGCGCCGAAACCCACGTCTTCACCGGCGTAGAAAAGCTGGAATTCCAGAACGGCCCCGGAACCGCTGATGACCGTATCGTGCATCTGGTCGATCAGAACCATGCCGGCAGCGCGTATCTGAGCATTCAGGACGCGATCAATGCGGCTTCCGCGGGTGATACCGTGTTCGTTGCCAATGGCACCTATACCGGAAACATCACGCTCAAGAACGGTGTCAATCTGGTCGGCGCCAGCGAAGCCGGAGTGACCATCAACGGCACGGTTTCTACCCCGGCCAACTTCGACAACACGACGGTCAGCAATCTGACGGTGCACAATGTCGGCAACGGCATGTTGCTCGACATGACCGGCACCACCGAAATCACCAGTTCGGTATTCGATCACGTCGCCTTCGGTCTGAGCGGGGACTTGACCGGAGCTCAAGCCATCGGCAACGGTCAGGTCAGCGGGACGATGACGTTGAACGGAACGGGCTTGACGTTCCAGCACGTGACGATGGACAGCAACAACCACCTGTCCGGTTCGACTGCCTTCGTATACACGCTGATGCAGACCACCGGCACGGCCAAGCTGCTGCTTGATGATGTGACGCTTTCGGGGCACGACTCGACCGGGCTCGGCGCACAATGGAACATGTCGCCGCAGGATTCGATTTCACAGCACGCGGCCGTGGAAATCACCAACTCACATACGTTGGCCGGCGGAAACTACTACGTCTCCGGCTTCGACTCCGTCGATGTCGAGGACAACATATTCGACGGCCAGGGCATCGCGCTCAACGGCGTCAAGAACGCTACCGTCACCGGCAATACGTTCCAGAATATCGATGGGTCGATCACCGCGAACGGCACGATGCATCGCGGACTGATGATAGAAGACGCGTTCGGTAGCCACGGCGACGCTCACATCACGGTCACCGGCAACACATTCAGCAACATCTCTCCGGTGGACGGCGCAATTTCGTTCCAGCGGTTCACGGATGGCAGCAATACGGCTGACTTCAACCGCCTCAGCGATGTCGACATTCAAGGCAACACGTTCACCACCGTTGCCCGGGACATCTATCTCGATCCGGACTCCTTCGGTCCGGGCGCCGTGCTGTCTCCGACGTTCACCGGTGCGCAGGTGATCATCGGCACTTCGGCTGCAGATACGGTCACCGATAGCAGCACGGGCCTGATGACCATCACGACCGGCCCCGGAAACGACAGCATCACTCCGGGCGCCGGGAACGATGCCGTGTTCGGGGGCTCCGGTACCGATACCGTGACCTATGGCGCCGGATATCAGCTCGCGATCCAGGGCAGCCATTGGGTCGTCACTAATGGCGGCGAGACCGATACACTCTCGGGTGTCGAGAAGGTCGTCATCGGCAGCACGACGTATTTGCTGGTCGACAAGTTCGGCGCTGACGTTGGCGGCTTCCAGCAGGTTCAGGACGCGATCAATTTCGCCTCCGGTGGCGAAGACATCCTGATCGCACCCGGCAGCTACAGCGAGAGCGGAAATCCGACCTCGCAGCCGGGTAATTTCGGCGGGCTCTATATCGACAAGCCGAATCTGAAGCTGCAGGGCGTTCATGACGATGGCTCGCCGATCACCACCGCGGCCGACGCGCAGACGTTTGGCGCGACCATTGTGGCAGCCCATGAGAACAATTTCGGTGCCAATCACTGGATTGATGTTGGGGGCACCAATACCCTGATCCAAGGGCTGCATCTGCAGGCTGGTACCGAAACCAGCAACAAATTGCTCGAGATTTGGGCCAACAGTGCCACGATCAAGAACGACTTCCTCGACGTCAATATCGGCGGTAGCCTTTATTCGGGCGCCGCCGCGGTCTACTTCAACGACAACGGCGTGCCGTCCGACAACATCGGGAACTACACCGTCGACAACAACATCCTCAACGAGGGTATCGTCGTCGCCAATGGCGTCGGCGACCCGTCGCTGGGCATCGGCGCCACTCAGCAGATTACCGACAACCAGTTTGTCGGACACTTCGACGACGCCACGGGCGAGGGTCGCTATGACACGGTTGTCGTCAATGGCCAGGTTGCCGGTGTCGGCTGGTTACTGGAGTCGACACAGACGCCGACCATCAGCGGCAATTCGTTCGGCGACAACTCCACGCCGTTCCTGCTGCGCGGTAGCGACAACAATGCCGGCAACTTCCCGACCGCCGCGCAGGTGCAGAACATCCTCGACACCAACGGGGATACCGATACCCACTATGCCTACGTACTGGCCCCGGGCGGGGCTCTGCAGACCGCCACACGCAACGACGGGTCAGGCGTCTATCACAGTTTTGCGGTGACGAATACGATCGATACCCTCAACCTCTCACTTGATCCGACACCCGATAACGTGTTCGGGGGCCAACGCGACTACATCCACACCGGCGACACTGTGGTGATCCAGAGCGGTGGCACCGCGCTCAACTCGCAGATCATGGTCGAAGGCCTGAATATTGAGGCAAACGCTCATTCCACCAACCTGAACCTGACGCTGGCCACCCAGTTCGCCGACCATTCGCCCATCGCCAATGGGGGCGTGCACAATGTCACGCTGGTGGATTATGCCGCGGGGCTGGGCGCCGCGGTCGATGTCACCGGCAACGGCCTCGACAATACGATCGTTGGAAACTCCGGCGCCAATACGCTCGACGGCGCCGGCGGCAACGACACGCTCAATGGCGGCGCCGGCAACGATCATCTGATCGGCGGCACCGGCATCGACACGGCCATCGGCTATGGTTCCGGCTTCAGCCTTGCGATCCAAGGCTCGCATTGGGTCGTGACCAACGGCACCGAAACCGACACGCTCGATGGCATCGAAAAGGTGACGATCAACGGCCACACTTACGTGCTGGCCGACCACTTCGGTACCAACATCGGCGGCTTCCAGACCATCCAGGCGGCGATAGACGCCGCAGGGGCCGGGCAGACCGTTGAGGTTGCGCCCGATACCTACAATGAAAGCGTCACCATCGCAGCGGCCCACCCGGCGTTCACGCTTGAATCGCTGGCGGACGCGGCATCGACGATCATCAACGGGCAGGGAACCAATCCAAACTTCAGCGCAACCATTATGGTAAGCGATGGCGGCCACGATGTTACAATCGGTACCGCTGGCCATGGCTTTACTGTCAACGAAGGAGCACAGGAAACCGCGGGTATCTTCCTTGCGGGCAACAACTCCACGATCCACATCGAAGGCAACACTATCGTCGGGAATGCGACTGCGGCCGCGAACTTCCTGAATAACGACCTGACCACAGGCGGTGGCCAACACGACGTTACCGTGACGGGCAATACTTTCGGCGGCACTGCCGACCAGCTCGTCTACGTGAACGGCGCGCTCAACGTAGGCAACGCTTCGACGAATGTGGACTTCGCCAACAACCACTTCTCGGGGACTGGCTACGGCAGCGGCAGCAACGACGGTGCACTGCTGGTTCTCGATGCGTCGGGCAGCGACGTGTCGGGCAATACCTTCGACGGACCCGCCGGCGCCGCACTGGTGCTTCAGCAGCCGGGAGACACCGTCGGAAGCGACAATCACTTCGAGAACTTCCACGGTACCGACATCGAAACAGCAGATGTATCATTCGATCTGTCGACAACGCCGAGCGCCCATAACCTTGAGGCCGACTTCGCCGCGACGGGCGTTCACTTCACCGGTAACGGTCTCGACAACGTCATCACCGGCAATGCCACGTTCATCCCGGCGTTTAGCGTCAACTTTAACGACGTGCTCGACGGTGCTGGCGGCAACGATACGCTGCATGGCGACGGCGGCGACGATACGCTGATCGGCGGGACAGGTAACGACACGCTCGACGGCGGCGCCAACAATGCGGTCAATGCCCTCACCGGAGCTGGCGGCGATACCGCCGACTACTCGTCAAGCGGCGTGTCTCTGAACATCGCCCTGACTTCCGGCGGCGCGACTAACGTCAGTGACGGGCTCGGCGGTCTCGACACCCTTACGGGCATCGAGAACCTGACCGGCGGTTCGGTCGGCGACACGCTGACGGGCGACGGCGGCAACAACATCCTGATCGGCAACGGCGGCGCAAACATCCTCAACGGGCTCGGCGGCGACGACCGCCTGGTCGGTGGCGACGTACACGACGTGCTGAACGGCGGTAGCGGGAACGATGTGCTGATCGGCGGTGCCGGATCGGACACGCTCAGTGGCGGCGACGATGCCGACCGCTTCGTCTACAACCTGCACTCTGATGCCGGCACGGCAGTGGACGGCGGCGAAGACCAGATCTTTGGCTTCTCCCATGCCCAAGGTGATACCTTTGCGTTCTCTTCGTCGTTCTTCACGGCCAACGAGAATGTCTCGCTCAATGACGGCACCGGTCATGTGAAGGCCGACGGCCTGTTAATTACCGACGTGACCGGCACCAGCTATAGCGGCTCGACCGGGCAACCGCTGTTCGTCCTCGACACCGTTGTCTCTGGTTCTGCCGGTACACTCTGGTTCGATGCGAACGGCAACGGCAGCCTAACGGATGCGACCGATGTCAAGGTCGCGACGTTCGATAATGCGAGCTCTCTTGCTGGCTTCAACGCCCATGATCTATTGCTGATCTGAAGCCAGCAACATTCGAAAATCAGAGGGCGGGCCAATGGCCCGCCCTCTGTGTTATTAGGCTTATGCGCTGTCGGCGCTTGTTACACGAAATGCCAGTCGTTGGCGGTGATGACGGCGTGGTTCGCGAACGTGATCTGTTCGTGCATCGAACCGTCGGCCGAAGCGACCTGCCAGTGCGTGTCATCGAGCTGGGTGAATTTCGCGCCGGCTTCGGCTGAACCGTAGCCCGAGAAAACCAGCTTATCGGCTTCTCCGGCACTACTGCCTGCGAAGTCGGTGACGCTGTCGCCGTCGCTCTGGCCAAAATTAAAGACAAAGGTATCGGTACCGCCGCCGCCGGTAAGGATATCGTGGCCTGCACCGCCGTTGAGGGTGTCGTCGCCTGCGCCGCCGATCAGCATGTCGTTGCCCTGGCCGCCCCAGAGCGAGTTGCCCTGGTCGTTCGCGTGCAGCGTGGCGCCGGTCTGGAGCAGAATTCCTCCGACCTCGACATTCGCGGCGAGCGTATAATCGCTGATCGTCGTCAGAACCGTATCGACGCCCTCGTGGGCATTTTCGATGACGACATCGGCGGCATTGTCGACCACGAAGGTATCGTTTCCGGCGCCTCCGATCATCGTATCGGCGCCGGCTCCGCCCGAAATGAAGTCGTTGCCGTCGCCACCGAACAGCGAGTCATTGCCGGCATTGCCCCACAGAAAATTGTCTCCGCTGTTTCCGGAAAGCGTCAACCCATCGGTTACGCCGACGGAGCCGACCTCGACATTGTCGTCCAGGGTGTAGCCGCTGGTCCAGACGTAAGCAGTGTCTGTGCCGCCACCTGAATGTTCGACGATCTTGTCGCTTACATTGTCGATGACGTAGATATCGTCGCCGGCGCCGCCGATCATGGTGTCCGCGCCGGCACCGCCGATCAGGACGTCGTTGCCGTCCTGACCGATCAGGGTGTCGTCGCCGGTGTTCCCCCAAAGGACGGTATCGGTGTGACCGCCGGTGAGCGTCGCACCAGTCGAAATTGCGATGGCGCCGACCTCGACGTTATCCGAAAGCACATAACCGCTCACGGTGACGTATGCGATGTCCATCCCTTCGCCGGGATGTTCGACGATCGCGTCGCCAAGATTATCGATGGCGTAGGTGTCATCGCCCAAACCGCCGATCATCGTATCGGCGCCGAGCCCGCCCAGCAGAAGGTCGTTTCCGCCGGCGCCGATCAGCGTATCGTTGCCGATGTTGCCCCACAATGTGTTGTCGGCGTCGTTTCCGGTCAGCGTGGTATCGGCCGTGGCGATAATGGAGCCTACCTCGACGTTGTCGGCGAGCGTGTAGCCGCTGACCTGAACATAGGCGACGTCGATGCCTTCACCGGGGTGCTCGACGATTACGTCATGGATGGAGTCGACAACATACACATCGTTGCCGATACCGCCGATCATGGTGTCGTTTCCGGCCCCGCCATCGATCGAGTCATTGCCGGCTCCGCCGATCAGCGTGTCATTGCCGGCGTTGCCAAGCAGCCAGTTGTCGAGATCATTTCCCGAAAGCGTTTGTCCGCCGGCGAGTTCGGCCATTCCGTTCTCGACGTTCGCGACAAGAGTGTAGTGATCGATATAGACGAGGGCAGCGTCGGTGCCTTCATTTGAATTCTCAATCACTATATCGTCCGAAGACCGGACGTCATAAACGTCGTTGCCGATCCCGCCCAGCATGGTGCTGCCATCCGGCCCGCCGTTCAGAACGTCGTTCCCGGCGCCGCCTTCCAGTGTGTTATGTCCATGCCCGCCGGACAGGTTGTTGTCGGCGTCGTTGCCGATGATGTGATCGTTTCCGTCGCCGCCGAATGCATTCTCGATAACCGTGCCGCCGGTCATGGTGACCTGGCGACCGGCAATGATGGAGGTGTGGTAGGCGTTAAGGTCGAGCGTCAGGTCGGTGGTGACCGCGGCGGCATTGATCGTGTCATTGCCCGAGGTGTCGGTGAGGGTGCTGCGGTCTCCGGACACGGTCGCGAAATCATCCGTATAGAAATAGGTATCGTTGGTTCCGTGATCGTCGCCGTAGATCCGGAGCGAATAGGAAACGATCGCGTCGGTCCCGCTGGTGCCGGTGTCCTGAATCCGGAGGGTCCAGTTTCCGTTCGGCGTCTCGCCCCAATTGTGATCGGTGGAGAACGTGAAGTTCAGGTTGCTGGATGCGTTCGTTCCGCCGCCGGGATGATCGAGCAGCACGCTGTCGGTGCCGTCCGGGCTGATCAATTCGATCTTGAGGTCACCGTTGTGGGCATTCTTCAGGGTGACGTCCACTTCCACCCAATCGATGGAAAAGTGCTGATAATCCCCGGCCACCGTCGCGGTGTAGGAATTGGAGCTCGAGAGCGCGGCGTTCGAGCCGATGTTTCCGACGACGTTGATGACCTGCTCGTTTGCCGCGGTGCTTTGTGTGGTCCACGTCTCCGCGAGACGTGCCGCCGCGTGGGCGTCGATCAGTCCGAAGCCGTAGTCGTGGCTGACGAGATTGCCGCCGCCGTTCCAGTTGGTGGCGCCATTGGTCGCCCAGCCCGACGACGTCGGGTCGATCTTGTGGGACGACAGGGCGAGAATCTCCTGGACATCGCGGTAGCCGAGGTTTGCATTCGCCTGAAGCATGATCGCCACCACGCCCGACACCACGGGAGCGGCAAACGATGTTCCGCTAACGAATGTAAAATCATCGGTGGGATCGCCGTTGCCGTTGTCCAGCGTCGTCGTCAGGATCGAATCGCCCGGCGCAGTCACCAGAATCGAAGCGCCCGGCGTGCTGAAGGACGCGATATGGCCGTCTTCCGTCGAAGCGGCCACGGTGATCGCGAAGCGGCTGTTGGTCAGGCTGTGGTTGTTGGTGTTGTCGCCATCCGAAGCGGAATTCGCAACATACTGGCGATCGTTGCCCGCAGCAAAAACGTAAACCGTTCCGAGGGAATCGCGGCCGTGCTGGACGGCATTGGCCAAGGCGTCCTCGACACTGGACCAGGCCGAATTCCGGAAATTATCGGAAAAGGCGGTGCTGTAGCCCCAGCTGCTGTTCGAAACGTCGACATTGACCTGAAGCTTGAGCAGGTTTGCCAGCTCACTCATCGACGAGCCGCCCAACCCGAATCGTGCGTAGTAACCCACCAGCGTCGAATCCGGCGCAACGCCGACCGCGCCCAAATGGTTGGTCGCGGAAGCGCCGATGACGCCCGACACCCAAGTGCCATGCGCGTCGGACGCGCTATCCGGCGCGATACTCGTAACCCCGGTGGTATCGCGGGGGTCAAAGCTGTCGGTCAGATCGAAGCGGCCGACGAGGTCTATGTTTGAAATGTCAAATCCCTGGTCGATGATGCCGACCTTGACACCGGCGCCGGTATACTCGGTCGAGATCTTGTCGACGTTCGCGCCATATGCGTCGCCGCCCACGGTCAGATAACCGTCCAGATACCACTGATAAGACCTGAACGTGTTGGTGGCGGCTAGCGCGGACGCATAAACCGGAGTGGAAGCTGCATCAGTTGACGTGACCGCGTCGTCCGTAGTCCCGTACGAATCGTTGTCGAGTACATTCTTGTTTGACATTTTTTATCTCCCCAAACCCCGGGGAGACGATGCCGACAAGAAATTTAAATCACGCCCGGATTAGTCCTCAACTTGTCGAGGTTCGCGAGATGTTTTGTTTACGTCCTTTGATCACCGGGTTTTTACGGTGTTTTTTCGCGAAGCAAATCGCAACCGGATATGAATGGATGTTAACTCGTTTCTAAAATGCAAGAAACGGGCGTTTTATATGGTCAGAATGCATGCGGTATTTTTTTGCCTCGTGTTGTTTCGACGGTACGAACGGGCTCGGTTAATCAAAAATATATAGTGTGCTGAATGTTAACGCCGGTCTTAGCAACTCGTTGAACATATTCATCGCGTTTGCGCCTTGTTTTATCGAATTGTTCGAGCGCATTTTTGTTGAATATTTTACCTTGAATTTGCTTGCGCGCATTGCCAACGGCGCGACGGCGCAGCAGGATCCGCTCCGTTACGCCGAAAAACCCTCGCGAGCTGCGATGTCTCGCAAGATCTTCGTCCGCGGCAACAGTTGAGCTTCGGCAGAGAAGAGCCGCGCGCTTTTCGCCCTGCCGCGCTCGCCGATTTGCGCAATAAGCAAGGGATTCTCCAAAAGCGGCTCGACCGCTTGCAGGATGGCAGAGGCGTGCGGAGCGCAAACGATCATCTCATCGGCGCCGTAAAATCGATTCAGGTCGAGTTCGTCGGAGCACAATATGGCTACGCCGCATAGCGAGGCCTCCACGCAAGAGGCGGTGGGAAAGCCGTCGAATATCGAACCGGATACGGTATAGGGCTGGTTGGGCGAGATCATCAGGTTCTGCGTCAGCAGGAACTGGCGAAGCTGCGCCGTCGGCAGCAGCCCCTTGAAGTGAAGCCTGGCCTTAAGCTGATGCGGAATTTCAATATCTTCGGGGCCGAAATTCCCGACCACGGAAAATTCGATATGGGCGCAACGCGCAGCGAGTGTTGCCGCAACTTCCACGAATGCCGGATAGCCTTTGGTGCGCCCCTCGCGATCATATTTATGAGCGACAAAGCAGATCTTCGGCCCCGACCCACGGCTGTCGCCGCTTTCTGTCCGCCCGCCGGGCGAACTCAAGTAAACCGGATTGATGGTGGCGCCATAACACTCGTGAACCTCGACAGGGCACTGCAAGCGCCGAAGAACGTCGGTCGTGACGGATTGCGTTGAAATCACCGCGCGCAGCATGGGTGAGCCAAGAACGCGTCTCAGCTTGGAACGGGATTCGCCGTCACTGAGTTCAAAGCCTCCTCCTGGATAGAGGGTGAATAAAAACGGCAGGGAGGCGGTCTCCAGGGCTTCGATATGGTAGTGAGCATTATTGAGAAAGTTCAAATAGCAAAGCCTGGCATGACGCAGCATGGCCTGGTCATACGCAACGACCCGGCTCTGCAGGTCGGGATAGGACCTCGCAAAGGCCGCGTGCTGTTGTTTGAAATCGCCGATCGTGGACGTGATCAGGAGGCCGGGAAAAACCCGCAGATAATGAATGTATTCGGCCACTCTGAAGCCGGTCGTCAGGTTGGGGAAGAAATCGTCGAGCACGACAATATCATGGTTCCTTACGCGATTGATCACGAAAGCCGCCTCTTCGGAGTGCTGCATCATTTAATGAATTCTGTTGCGCGAAAACGCGCTCCTATAAATTGACTTTCATCCGGGCTTCGTCGGAAAGCAGTTTCTGGCTTCGCGCTCGCAGTCGTCGAACAGGTATTCCCGCGTAGACGCCCCAATCCGGCAGGCTTTCGTTGACAAGCGAAAGCGCTCCTACCGCACAGCCGTCTCCGATCGTTACGTTCGGAAGAATGACGCTGCCCGATCCAACGATGGTATGACGCCCCAGCCGAACGGGACCGGATATGGCGTGCGACAAATGACGGGGGATCATCGGGCTTGTCAGGCACTCGCCGGTATAGTCGTCGCTCACCGAGTAAATCCGGATGCCCTGCGACAGGTTGGTAAAATCAGCTAATTCCACGCCGCCGCCCGCAACGGTGACATTGTGGCTTCCGATATGGACATAACTGCCGATCTTGAGATAACCGCCCGCCGCGCTGAGCACACAATAAGGGTCGATCCTGACGTTCGATCCGATTTCGATGAGTTCAAGATCGACAAGTATCGCCGTCTCATGAACACGAACGTTGCTGCCGACATTTTTTATTCCATGACGTAAAAGTTCATCTTCCGTCAGATAACGTCCGCCGAGAATCTTCATTGCATGCTGGTCCATGTTTTTCAGATCCATACCGCTCAACAAATGCAGTTTAAAAGCGCAAGCTCAGCTACACGCGTCTTGCAGCACCTCGCATACCCTAGCTACATCTGAAGGAGTCATGGAATCCGAAAGCGGGAGCGAGATGATCTGCCTTGCAACCCTTGCCGTTTCCATGAGCTCGCCGCAAACGGACAATTCGCGAAAATACGACTGATCGGCCAGATGCGGGTCGAAGTATCTGCCGAAACCGATTCCTTCGCGTTCAAGTCTTTCAAGAAAATGCTCGCGCGGTCCGGAATCGTTTTTTGGAGGCAGCACTGAAACAAACTGGTACGCATCACTTCCGCGCGCCCGCCGTTGGAAGATCCATGTCGGAAGCAGCTCGCGGTAGATTTGCACCAGATGAAGTCGATGTCTGACGACTTCGTCGAAGCCTCGAAGCTTGCGCAGTGCGAGCAGGGCCGCTACCTCGCTCAATTTCGAATTCAGGCCGGGCATGGTAGCGGTTCGCGGACGATCGAACCCGAAATTTCCCATGGCGCGCAAAGTATCGACGACGGACGGGTCGGCGCAATAAATCACGCCTGCTTCGGATGTTGAAAATGTCTTGGTTACATGCATCGAATACACGACGGGATACGGAAACCCCGTGCCGAAAGTGTTTCCGTCTTCCCCCCGCGACCCCAGCGAAGCTGCGGCATCGACAACGACGGGAATGCCATACTCTTTGGCGAGCCCGCCGTAGAAATTCAAATCGAGATTGTTGCCGAACGTGGCATAAGGAATAATCGCGGCAACTTCATTGCCATGTTGCTCAAGCAGTTGTTTCTGCGCGCAGTGTGCGGGCAGCCAGGTATCCGGCTCGATATCGCAGAGCAACGGAGTGAGCCCCGCCCAAATGGCGGCATGCGCGGTTGCCGCGAAGGTAAACGACGGCATCAGCGCATAACGACGGGCCTTGTCGGGCTTTGGTCCGATGGCGAGCCGGATCGCCAGCATAAGACCGATTGTGGCATTACATACCGTGACACAACCGCCGTTGCCGCCGAAAAGCTCGCGCGAAAGCGATTGCTCGAGCCGCGTATTGACCGGACCATAATTGCTGAAGATATTGGAGGCTTCTATCTCGGCGAGTTGGCCGCCGAGTTCGCTGAGCCTGGGCGGGTTCGGTCGAAGAAAGGGAATTTTTTTAGTCATTCATCGATGCCGGTTTTCGCGCTTCGAGTACCAGATCCGGTGATCCATCCCGCTCGCAGTCACGGAAAATCTCGATCGAGGACGCCCCCGCCGTCAGCCGCCAGATATCGACGAAGCCGGCTTTCCGGAGTCCAGACGCGAGATCTTCCTCGTTGTACACGAACTCCGCCTTTTCGTTCTTCCGCCAGGCGTTTAATTGCTGAGCCCGGGTCATGCCGGTCGACTGATTCCTCTCCCGGTCGAGCAAATACCCGTAGATGACGGCGTCCAGGTCCCGTGCCGCCACCCGAATAATGCCCGCAGGTTTGAGAATTCTAATTGCCGAGCAGAGTGCGCGGTGGAATTCAGCTGCGTTCCAAGCCTCGATGCCCGAACAATATATGTACCGGGCACTGGAGTCGGGGCGTGAATCCACATTGCGAATGTCGAGCGGTTTGAAGCGCGCACAGTCCGCACCGATTGCGACAGCGTCCTCGATGACGCTGTCAGTCAATTCATTCATTCGACCGCTCGCAAAAATTGAGGAATCTCGTCCGCCGCCAAAGCCGACGCCAGCCGGTTATACCGTCAAACCTTTGGCTGCCAAAGCCTGTTTATAAATGCCAAGCAAGACGCCGCAATATGCCCCCGCGCACAAAAGCGACCGGTCGCCATTTTTCCCTTCACCGATGATACGCAAATTACTCAACGAGAGCGAGGGCCGGTCAAGCTTGGGTTCCAACCGTTTGGCCCAGCGAAGCGCCTGCGGAATATTGGCGACAGAAATAAAGTACTCCAGAAACATGAACTGCATAAAGGCGATTTCATCATCGCTCCAGTTTCCCGGGGGAATCCAGTCGATCGGCATGCTCAGACAATTTTTAACGCCGAGGTCGAGACCGGTGGCGTCTCGCGCCGAGGTAAACCGGTGCATGATGTCGAATGTGGTGGTGAAGCTGTTTCTCAAGGAGTCCGCCTGAGTCTCGCCGTGCTCCTCTGCCAGCACATCGGGAATGGTCTCGAACGAGACGCCCGCTGCAAAAATCCTGCGAAACAGGTCCCAGTCACAGGACCGGCGAAGGACGATGCTTGGATCGTACCAGCCGATTCGGTCGAACACCCTGCGGTGAATCAAAATGCCGGCGTTCGGCACAAGCACCGAGGATTTGCCGATCTCGCGACGAATCTCCGAAGCTGGTTTCGATCCCACTTTCAGGACCCCGCCGTCTTTGAGGTGAACGTCGGTTACGCCAAACAGTACATCGACTGCGCGTTGGCGAATGTTGCGGGCGAGTTTGTCGAGCGCACCGGGAACCAGGACGCAATCGTCGAACATCCAGCTGACGAACGGACGATCGGGATTTGAATCCACCAGACAGCGGCCGAGCGAGATGGCAACGCTGTTTACGTTTTGCGAGCGACGCAGAATGCGCACCCTGGAATCCGCGCTCGCAACCCCTCCAAGATATTCCGCGGAGCCATCGTTGCTCGCATCGTCATGAATGATAAACTCGAAATCGCGAAAATCCTGCGAAAGCACCGATTGGACCGCTGCCTGCAGCAAGCCGGAACGATACCGGGCATAGGTCGTCATATGAATTGTTATCAAGAGATGCCTACTCTAAAAAGGACTCGCCATTGTGACGGACAAACGGCGGCTGGTTTCCCTCGATATAGTGAAAGACAAGCGGTCGATCAACAAAATGAAGATTCGGTCGCAGAGATCTTATTTTACGCAACCTGTTCCAGTCGCCGGGCTCTTGAGTGCGATAGGCATACACGTCCCACGGAAATTTTTTGAAGTATCGGTGATAGAAAATCGACCCAGTCGTGACTTGACCAAGCTCGAACCGGCCGTCTCCCACCTGGTACCAGGTTCCATCCTTGCGTTCACACCAGAAGGGATGCCAGCAAAAATCCGCCTTGTGTAGTTGAGCCGCTCTCACCAGCGTCTCGATTCTATCGGCCGCGGCGCTGTCGTCGTCGTCCAGATGCGTGATGAATTGACCCTCACACATCGACAGCGCGGCGTTTATTGCGTTTGTACCCGCTACCCGCCATCGATCGATCCCCGGCGGCGGATAGGGGCCTCTCGTCGGCAAATTGCGAAACAATATTCGGTCGTCCCGCAGACCTGCGATCCGCGAACCTGTGTCGTCGGTGCAATCATCGCCGACAACGACGATCTGGATATTCCGATAGCTCTGGCTAAGCAGAGAGCTCAAACAGCGCTCGATCAAGAGATCGGACCGGTTCATGGTGGCAACGCAAATTGAAACCAGGGGTGCTGCTTCGTCGAACACCTTTTTGTAATCGGCTTCCGTGCGCGCTTTATGATAAAGCTCGATCTCGTCCAGCAAACCGTCGGTGGCCAGCAGCGCGAAGTCGACGCGCTGGCGTTCCATGTTGACGGTTGTCGCCAGTTCGCCAATGCGGGACTCGATCCGCTCAATTCGCTGAGAATTGTGCTCTACGTTCGCCGGCGGCTGCGGAGGCGGAGCGCCGGCGTCGGAGCCTGAATGGTGCGGAGTTGAAGCCAAAGTAGCCGGCGATTGTACTGACGAAAGGGCCGCCGAACTCCGTAACTGCTTCAGCCGCGAGAACAACTGAAGCGAAACGGTCCACCACAAGAGCTTGAGCCCCCGTCTCAAGACGCGGGTGGTTGCAGGAAAATTCATCAGGAACGATCGAAAGGGCGCGGTAGCCCTCCATGCCGTCGATTGCAGGATGCTGTTGAGATCGTTTTCGAGGTGAAGTGCATGCTGCCGAAAGCTGTCCGCATGCGCTACTGCCGAGCGGATTTCAACATCGCGATCGGCAATAACCTGCTGCATCCGGGAATTTTCAACTTCGGTCTCACGCTTCAAATTTTGGGCGTGAGCCACACGCTCGTGGAGCCGGATGATTTCAGTTCGAAACTGCTCGACATATGGTTCGAGCCCCGCGATACGCGCGGCCAGACCGTTGACTTCGTTCTCCAACGCCGCCTTTTCATCACGAAGCAGGTCCGCCAGGGCCGATTGATCCGCCAGAGAGATTTCCAGCCTTTTGGCGAACACCGCGAGATCCCGGTGTAAGGCATGATCGCGAAGTGCGGAGCCCAATCGCATAAAAATGGTTTGCATCGATACTGCAACGGCGTCGTCGCCAGCCTCGTTGAAAAACGGCGAAAGTTCACCATAGTCCGCAGCGTTCGCGGCACTAAGCAGCAGACCGTGCCTGCCGTTGATGGCAAATGAAGCGCGTTTTTCGAGAAATTTCCGCCACGCGCTTCCCAAATGCTCCGGCTGATTGATCAGGATGAGGCCTTTGGGCGACAGATCGTCCAGCCATTTCCGGATATCCGCTTCTGGGAACATCGAAGCCTGCCAGCCGTCGATGTGGAGAAGATCAATACTTCCAGGGTGAAGAGAATCGAGGAGTTGCCCCGCCGCGTCTGCCAGGCGCGAGAAGTGACTGAAATGCATGTCGTGATATTCGCGCAGCGAGCCTGGATCATTGTCAGAGCCGCGCTTGAAGATGTTTGCGGTGCCACAGCACCTGGCGCCGTAACCCGATCGTTCTACCGACTGGCAAAAGGCCAGATAGTCGTCCGGCCTTTCGGCGACGAGTTCGACGATAAGAAGCGGCCGTAACGTATCTACTAGCCAGAAATAGAAAGGCAGATGTTCTGCTCGAGCCGACGAGAAATTCCATCCGGGAAGCCAGAATGCCGAAGGCAGGATCCGGCCGATTTGCTGCGCAAACAACCCGGCAATGCTGGAAGATTCAAGGAAATCTTGACCGGACTGGGAGGGGTGAGTGGCATCTGTCAAGGGATGACATCTTTATCGTGGACGGCTGCTTGAGGGTAAAGGACACGATGCATTATTTTCTGACCGATCTCAATCTGAAAACCGGCTTTGGCTCTCAAGATCATGATCGAAGAGCCGCTGGACAAGCTTTTCCGGAGCCTAAAAGGGATTCAGCTGGCTTGTGCGGCTAACGCTTTGAAGCGGCACCGAGGCTTGCAAATCGCGCTTGCCTCGCTGAGTACATGCTGCCTAACATTGGATTTGGACGGGCCGAACCGGCCCTGGAAAATGTGAAAATTCCGGCCTCGAACCGAATGATCATGCCAATCACCCTTGATAACAATCCCGGCAGCTCGGTTCGCTACGAACCTGCAAGCCGGGACGGAAATGGGGGTGAAGTTCTAAAGGGGCTTGGCGATTTCAGATCGGGATTCGCATTATGGCCGCTTTGGATGCGGCTCGGATGGAACGACATCCTGCAACGTTATCGGCGCTCGCTTCTGGGCCCGTTTGGCTTCCCCACAACAACGAGATATGCCGACGATGGTGCAACAAGGCGGTTTGGATGGATCGGGGCGAGGTTAAGGCGCAAGGGGCCATCGGGGATATTTTGGACGCCTACATGAACGGGATCCGCGAGATCACATCGTGAGACCAGGGATCGAGCGGCGCCGTCATCTTATCGGTGCAAGCTTTTGAACGAACCTCGACGCGCCACCATTGTAATAGCCGCGCTGCTTGCGCTCTATCTGCTCGTCAATTGCCTGTCATTGGCAAGCGTTGGATACGCATTTCCCAACCATCACATCGGAATCGACAGCACGCATGCATTCAATGCGATTGTAGCGACGCTTTTCGCGGCCAGCCTCATTCCGCTGTTCATTCTTGCCCGCTTTAGCTTCGGATACCTCGCGGGCTTTAATCTCTATGGCATGGTCGTGGGGTTCATCTGGATCAGCTATTTCAGCGACTTCAGTTACGATCGTCCCCAGGCACGGATATCGGCATCCGTTTCTCTGATCATGTTCCTGCTGCCAGTCCTCTTCGTGTCGATTCCGTTGAAGAAAACGATCTTGCTTTCATTGCAGGCCATGGACCGGCTATTGGTTGTGCTGCTCGCTGTCGTGCTCCTCGTTCTGGTGTGGAACGCGTCCTACGGACTGACGCTTGTGGGGACACAGCAAGGGGCCGAGCTAAGGAACAGCTTCGTTCGTCCGGCGATCTTGAAATATGCCACCGGGATTGCAATCGGCGCGGTGCTTCCATTCGCGTTTGCCTATTACGCGCTGCAACGTCGTTACTACATGGCCGGCATCGGCATCTTGCTGATGCTGTTGTTCTATCCGGTTGTGTTGACCAAAACCGTGCTGTTTGCTCCAGCCTGGCTGGTTTTCCTGTACTTCATGTTTCGGCTGTTTGAACCCAAGGTCGCTTTGATCCTTTCGTTGCTTGTCCCGATCATTGCAGGTCTGCTCCTCTATGCGGCCACCTTGAACTACGCTCCAGCGCAGGCTGCAGCGACCTACGTCCTGGAGGTGGTGAATCTGCGAATGTTCGCAATTCCGTCGAACGCCATGGACCATTATTCTGATTTTTTTACCGCCAACCCGGTAACGCGTTTCTGTCAGATCTCATTTGTGCGGATTGCTGGCGGCTGCCCTTATCCCATCGAGCTGGGCACAGCATTCGCCGATCGCTACCATTTGGGAAATTTCAATGCTTCGCTGTTCGCCACGGAAGGCATAGCCTCGGTCGGCCCGGTTTGGGCGCCGGTATCGGTCTTTGTTTGCGGATTGCTGCTTGCGGCTGGAAACAGTGTCTCAGCCCGTCTGCCGGCGCCGTTGATTGCTGTTTCATCGGGGCTTGGCATGCAGGCACTTCTCAATGTTCCTCTGTCTACGACGTTGCTGTCGAACGGTCTTCTCGTGCTGTTTTTGCTCTGGTACATCACGCCGGAGGAATCGACCGAAAGCGGCCGACAGGAGCATCGCGTGCGCGGCCCGAAGACAGCTTGCTCCGTAGCTAGCGATGGGTGAGAAACCTGCTAGCCGTGAACTCAAGCCATTCGGTGCAAGCCGGTTTTTCCAGGGCCTTTCCCCGCGGTTGCGACGCTGGTTTGGCGGCAGGGCACTGGCCGTGCTCGCGATTGTTCTGTTATCGCTGTTTCTGAACTTAGGTCTCTATTTTTTTGAGGACAACCGGCAAGCGATAAGACGGCAATACGCGGCAATCGATTTGGACAAGCGCTTCATCGGGCCATCGTTCCCGCCCGACATGGCATTGCCGGAGCGCGCCGAGCAAACCGGGCTAACCCGCAGTTCCATACTCTTTGGATGGCTCGATAAAATTGCCGGCACGGCAACGGCACACGCGATTTTCGTTGGGTGGGTAGTCGACGCAAGCTATATCGATGAGGCGCCGGTCGTCTTGATCTTTGTCAATCATGCATATGCCGGATCGGCGATTCCGCGCTCGCCCAGGCCCGATGTTATCAAGGAATTGAGGTTGAACAGGGAGTGGTCGAGTGCGCGCATTGGATTCTCGGTCGACTTGCCGGCACCGGTCTGCCCGGCAAACCTGACGGAAGGCATTATTATTTCGGGAAACCGCTACGCGATCGTCCGCAATACCGCGATCAAGCCGGACTGTCTGGACGTTTCCCGGTGAGGAAACGGTTCTCGACGCGTCGTGGGCGATCAGTCAGTTCCGCGACAGTACGCCAAATCTTGCACTCGATTGGAACCAGGTGACCTGAAAAGCCTTGTCCCACGAGTGCGCTCGGAATGAGCGACCGGGACAAGGCAGATAAGGCAATGATCCGTTGGTTTCTCGCTTTCGCTGTAATGGCGGTCGTCCAGCATCCGGCGTTCGGGGCCGAGCTCAGTCCGGAGAGCATCAATACGGCGAACTTCAGCGGAAAACTGCCGTCGGAAGACCGCGTCAGTCCTCTCGCGATCAAGGTGCAGGTGTTGCTGGATCACGCGCGATTTTCGCCGGGCGAGATCGACGGGAGATTCGGAGACAATGTCGAGAAGGCTCTGCAGGCTTTTACCGAGGCAAACAACCTCGCTTCGGGCAAAATCCTGACGCAGGAGATATGGTCGAAGCTCCAGCAGGCCTCAAACGACGCGGTGATTGCCGAATACGTGCTGACGGAGCGTGACATCAAGGGGCCTTACATCGAGAAACTCCCGACCAAAATGGAGGACATGAAGTCGCTCAAGGCATTGAGCTTCACCGGACCGAAGGAGGCGTTGAGCGAACGCTTCCACATGAGCCAGGACCTCCTGATTGCGCTCAATCCTGCAAAGAAATTCGACCGTGCCGGCGACAAAATCAACGTGGTGAACCTGCCGCGCGACCAGCCGGCAAAGACTGCGCGCATCGAAGTCGACAAGGCCCGCGAAACGGTGCGGGCCTTTGCAAAAGACGGAAAGCTGATCGCGTTCTATCCGGCCAGCGTCGGAAGCGAGGAAAAGCCGACGCCGTCGGGCACGTTGAAGGTGGTTTCCATCCAGTCCAATCCGACCTACCGGTACGATCCGAAATACAAATTCAGGGGCGTAGAATCGACGAAGCCGTTCACCATCAACGCAGGCCCGAACAATCCGGTCGGCGCGATGTGGATTGGATTGTCGCAGGCGAGTTACGGCATTCACGGCACCGGCGATCCTTCGCGGGTGAGCAAAAGCGATTCCCATGGCTGCGTCAGGCTGACCAACTGGGATGTGACGCGACTGGCGCAATCCCTCAAGAAAGGCGTCGATGTGACGTTTATCGAAGGCAAGCAGGCATCGCGCTGACCGCGCCACCTCGCGGCCCGATTTCTGTACCCCCGATAAGCCTCACCCGGCACGGCCAGACAGCATTTTGCGGTTGAACGGCGAATGTCGCATTGCCGTTTCGGATGCACTGCTGATACGGTCCCGGCCACGGCGCTTGCGAAAGCGCCTCAGGAGAATCCGTACATGCGCTTTCTTCACTCGTTCATCCCGGCGTTTGCGCTGCTCGCCTGCTCCAGCGCGATGGCGCAGACGAATTATCCGGACCGGCCGATCAAGATGATCGTGCCGTTGGCTGCGGCCAGCGCGGTCGATGTCGCGGCAAGAATCGTGACGCAGAAAATGGCCGACAATATGGGCCAGCAGTTCGTGATTCTGAACCAGCCCGGCGCGTCCGGGCTGATCGGCGCGGAGCAGGTCGCGAGAGCCGAGCCGGACGGCTATACCATCGGCGGGTTCAACGACAGCATCATGACCATGGTACCCAACCTGCAGTCCAAACTGCGCTGGGACATTCTGAAGGATTTCGAGCCGGTCTCGCTGGTTGCCACCGTGGAGTGGGGGCTGATCGCCAACAACCAGACCAGCTACAGGTCGGCTGCGGATCTGATCGCAGCAGCCAAGGCGGCGCCCGGCAAGATCGACTACGGCTCCGGCGGTCCCGGCAGTCCGCAGCATCTGGCGATGGCGATGTTCGCCTCCGCCGCCGGAATCTCGCTGACCCACGTGCCTTACAAGGGCGCGACGCAGGCCGCGACCGACGTCGCCGCCGGTCAGATTCCGGTCGGCTTCCAGGGCCTCGGCACGGTCGCGGCATTGGTGCGCGGCAATTCGCTGAAATTGATCGGCGTCACCACGCCAAACCGGTTGCCGCAATTTCCCGACGTGCCGACCGTCTCGGAATCCGGGCTGCCCGGTTTCTTCTTCAATTCGTGGTTTGCGATTCTGGCGCCGGCCGGCACGCCGAAGGAGATCATCGCAAAGCTGAACGCGGAAGTCCTTAAGGCGCTCGCCGATCCGGACATCAAGGTGAAGCTGGAAAATCTCGGTTTTACCGTGCGTGGCAGCTCGGCGGAGGAGCTGCGCACGCTGACCCGCGATCAGCTCGCCAAATACGCGCGCGTGATCAAGGAAATGGGCATCGCCAACGAGTGAAGTTTACGTGTCCCGGACGCAGCGCCGCGCTCTTGCGGTGCGCTGCTGAGCCGGGGCCGTTATAGAACGCGGTATTCGTTGCGGTCCCGGTTCTGCGAAGCAGCGCCAAGGAGCGTTGCATCGCGCCCGGAACGCAGGACTCAAAAACACGGATACCTGCGGCCGTCCTGGCCGCGGTAGGCGGCGGCGCTTTGCTTGCAACGAACCGATACGGGACCGTCATAATAGGCGTAGGTGCCCGGTAAAACTCCCGGCCCATAATTGTGGATGTAGCTGATCCAGGCGACGTGACTGTAATGATGATGGCGATGATGATGGCGGCGGTACTCGTCCGCCTGCGCCGCGATCGGCGCGGCGACCAATGCCGATGAAACCAGAGCCGCGGCAAGCCATTTCAACCAGATCATCGTGCGCTCCTCAAGACTGCAATCATAGAACGATTCGCGGAAAAACCGGTTCCGGACCTGGCCTGGCCAACGATAATTTTCGGCTTCGACCCCGCGAGCATAGCACCAAATCCCGCATTCCGTGATATCCGTACCCCATGAACCAGCACGCCAAAATCGAGATCAGGCATTCCACCTGTCCGCATGATTGCCCGTCGGCCTGCGCCCTCGACATCGAGGTGATCGAGGGCCAGACCATCGGGCGGGTGCGCGGCTCCAGGCTGCAGAGCTACACCGCCGGCGTGGTCTGCGGCAAGGTCGCCCGCTATGCCGAGCGCATCCACCATCCCGATCGTCTGATGCACCCGCTGCGCCGCACCGGCCCCAAGGGCACCGGCCAGTTTGCCCGCATCTCGTGGGACGAGGCGCTGGATGAGATCGCCGGGCGTTTCGACGCCGCTGAGCGCGAATTCGGCGCTGAATCGGTCTGGCCTTATTATTATGCCGGCACCATGGGGCTGGTGATGCGCGATGGCATCAACCGCCTTGCCCATGTGAAGAAATACTCGCGCTTCTATTCCACGATCTGCGCCAACGTCGCCCGCGTCGGATTTGCCATCGGCACCGGCAAGATCGCCGGCGTCGATCCGCGCGAGATGGCCGTCTCCGACCTGATCGTGATCTGGGGCACCAATCCGGTGAACACCCAGGTCAATGTGATGACCCACGCCATGCGTGCCCGCAAGGAACGCGGCGCCAGGATCGCGGTGGTGGATGTCTACAACAACGACACCATGAAACAGGCCGACATCAAGATCATCCTGCGGCCTGGAACGGACGGCGCCTTCGCCTGCGGCGTCATGCATGTGCTGTTCCGCGAGGGATTTGCGGATCGCGCTTACATGGCGAGGTATACCGATTGTCCTGATGAACTCGAAACTCATCTGGCGGGCCGCACGCCGGAATGGGCGTCGTCGATCTGCGGCGTACCGGTCGAAGAAATCGAGGCCTTTGCGCGTCTGGTGGGCCAGACCAGGCGCGCGTTCTTCCGCCTCGGTTATGGTTTTACCCGCAGCCGGAACGGGGCGGCGCAGATGCATGCGGCGCTATGCATTCCGGCCGTCACCGGCGCCTGGCAATACGAAGGCGGTGGCGCGTTCTTCAATAATTTCGCGATCTGGAAGTTCAATGAATCCATCATCGAGGGCCACGACGCGATCGACCGCACCACGCGGGTGCTCGATCAATCGCAGATCGGACGTATTCTCACCGGCGATCCGGAGGCGTTGAGAGGCGGCGGTCCGGTCAAGGCGATGCTGATCCAGAACACCAACCCGATGACGGTGGCGCCCGAGCAGAACCTGGTTCGCGCCGGCTTTGCGCGCGAGGATCTTTTCATGGCGGTGCATGAGCAGTTCATGACCGAGACCGCCCAGATGGCCGACATCGTGCTGCCGGCGACGATGTTCATGGAGCATGACGACCTCTATTACGGCGGCGGCCATCAGCACATTTCGGTCGGCGCCAAGCTGATCGAGCCGCCCGGCGAATGCCGATCGAACCATGAAGTGCTGCAAGCGCTCGCACAGCGTCTCGGCGCAAAACATCCCGGATTCGATATGTCGCCGCGCGAGTTGATCGATGCGACGTTGAAGAAGAGCGGCCATGGCGACATCGACACGCTGCAGGCCGACCTGTGGCGCGACATCCAGCCGGATTTTCGCACCGCGCATTACCTCGACGGCTTCGCGCATGCGGACAGGAAATTTCACTTCAAGGCGGACTGGGCGCATCCCCCGTGGGGCATCGCCGGTATGGGTCCCTGGGAGCAGATGCCGTCGCTGCCGGATCACTGGACCATTATCGAGGAGGCCGACGCGGCGCATCCGTTCCGGCTCGCGACCAGCCCGTCACGCAGCTTCCTCAATACCACATTCAACGAGACGCCGTCCTCGCAGGCCCGCGAGGGTCCGCCAAGCGTGATGATGCATCCGGCCGATGCGGCGCGGCTCGGTATTGCCGATGGCGATGCCGTCACGTTGGGCAACACACGCGGCCAGACCACACTGACCGCAAAACTGTTCGACGGCCTGCGCCCGGGTGTGCTGATCGCGGAATCGATTCAGCCGAACCGCTTCCACATAAGCGGCCGCGGCATCAACACGCTCACCGGCGCCGACGCCGTGGCGCCCGTCGGCGGCGCCGCGTTCCACGACAACAAGGTCTGGGTGAAGACGGCGTCCTGACTCAGTGTCGTCCCCGCGAAGGCGGGGGACCCATAACCACCGATCTTGTTGTGTGGCACATCGCTGCCGCAGGTGACTACCGTCCACGTCATTACTGACGGAGGCTATGGGTCCCCGCCTTCGCGGGGACGACATAGAGCGCGACGCAAATCAACCTTGCCAACTTCTCCTATCCCGTCGCTAATGCTCCCCACCAGATCAGCTTCCGGGTAAGATCGTGACCAAGAATCCCTTCTACACCGCCGAGCACATCGCCTATCGCGACGTGGTCCGCCGCTTTGTCGAGAAGGAGATCGAGCCTTACGCCCATGAATGGGACGAGGCGGGGACCTTTCCGCGCGTGCTGTACGAGAAGGCGGCGGAGATCGGGCTGCTCGGTCTTGGATTTCCGGAGGAATACGGCGGCACCGAGGTCGACAATTTCATGTGGATCGTCGCGGTGCAGGAACTGGCGCGGGCGGGCTGCGGCGGCGTCAGCGCCAGCCTGAAGAGCAATTCGATTGGCGGAGCGCGGGTGCTGCCGGAAATCCTGTCGGGCAAGAAGATTTCCGCGCTCGACGGTGCCGCAGATCACCATCTATTGCGGCGCCTCGTTCGGCGCCGGCAATTACGGCATGTGCGGGCGTGGATTCCATCCGCGGTTCTGTTTCTCGTGGACGAACGCCAAAACCGCGGTGATGGGCGGCGAGCAGGCCGCCGAAACCATGGCCATCGTCACCGAAGCCGCCGCCATCAGGCGCGGCAAACCGATCGAGCAGGAAAAGCTCGATGCGATGAAGGCCGAGATCATTGGCGTGTTCGACGGCCAGATGGACGTATTCTCCACCAGCGCGCGGCTGCTCGACGACGGCGTGATCGATCCGCGCGATACCCGCGCTGTTCTATCGGAAGTGCTCGCGATCTGCCGCGAGGCCGAGGTGCGCAGCCCGCAAGCCATGCAGTTCTCGGTCGCGCGGCCATGAGCGGCAAGCCGATCACGCAGACGCCGTTCCATAAAATCCTGATCGCCAATCGCGGCGAGATCGCGCTGCGCATCGCGCGCACCGCGCGGCGTCTCGGTTATAGCGTCGCGGCGGTGTATTCGCGCGCCGATGCCGATGCGCTGCATGTGCACGAAGCCGGCGAGGCTATTTGCATCGGCGAGGCGCTGCCGTCGCAATCCTACCTGCGGATCGAGGCCATCATCGCCGCGGCGAAAGCCGCCCGCGCCGATGCTGTGCATCCCGGTTACGGCTTTCTCGCCGAAAATGCCGATTTCGCGCAAGCCTGCCGCGACGCAAAGCTGGTGTTCATCGGCCCGTCGCCGGAAGCGATCAAGGCGATGGGCAACAAGGCCGGCGCGAAAGCGATCATGCAGGCTGCCGGCGTGCCCTGCGTCCCCGGCTATCAAGGGGCGGACCAGAGCGACGCCGCGATGCTGGCGGAAGCCGGAAGTATTGGCTTCCCCGTGATGATCAAGGCTGTGGCCGGCGGCGGCGGGCGCGGCATGCGGCTTGCGCCGGACGCGGCGGCGTTTCCGGATTTTTTACGCAGCGCGCGCTCCGAAGCGCAAAGTGCGTTCGGCGACGCATCGATGATCCTGGAGCGCGCCCTCGTCAACCCGCGCCACATCGAAATCCAGGTGTTCGGCGACCGCCACGGCAACGCGGTTCATCTCGGCGAGCGCGACTGTTCGGTACAGCGGCGGCATCAGAAACTGATCGAGGAAGCGCCGTCGCCTGCGGTGTCGCCGGAATTGCGGGCGCGGATGGGGGCCATATCCGTCGCCGCGATAAAATCGGTCGGCTACGAGGGCGCGGGCGCGCTGGAATTCCTGCTCGATGGAGACGGCGAATTCTACTTCATGGAAATGAACACGCGGCTGCAGGTCGAGCATCCCGTCACCGAGGTAATCACCGGCCTCGATCTCGTCGAATTGCAACTGCGCGTCGCAGCCGGCGAGCCGCTCGGGCTGCGGCAGGAAGGAGGTGCAATTTTCGGGGCACGCGATCGAGGTGCGGCTGTGCTCGGAAGACGCTGCGCACGATTTCATGCCGCAATCGGGCGCGATGGCGCTGTGGCAGATGCCCTGCGAATTGCGCGTCGAGCACGCGCTGCAACCCGGCGCGGAAATTCCGCCGTTCTACGATTCGATGATTGCCAAGATCATCTCTCATGGCGCGACTCGTGATGAGGCGCGACGCAAATTGATCCACGGCCTTAGACAGACAGTGGCGTTCGGAGTCACGACCAATCAGGCGTTCCTTGCGGCGTGCCTGCGTTATCCGGTGTTCGCAGCGGGAGAGGCGACCACCGCCTTCATCGGGCAACATCATGACGACCTGCTTGCACCACATGCCGATGAGGTTTCGGGGCGGGCGCTTGCGGCGCTGCTGCTCCATGTCACCGACCGTCATGCGCCGCCGTGGCGCGGGGGCAGGACGCCAACCGCGATGTTTCCCGTTCCGGCGCGGATCGAGATCGGCGGGAAAATCCATGAACTGGAGATCGGTCGCGAGCGCGACGGCGGCTATGTCGCAAACCTTGAGGGCAAGACAGTGCGGTTCGAGATCGATGGACTCGGCCGAGACAGCGTCCGTTTCCGGATCGAAGGGCTGACGGAATCGGCGCGTTTCTTCCGCGATGGCGATCGGCTGTATTTCCTTTACCGGGGCGTGACGGTTTCCGCTCGCGATCTCACTCTGGCGGCGCCGGTATCCGCCGCATCCGGCGGCAGCGACGGCCGGGTACGCGCGGCCATGAACGGCCGCGTCGCCGCGGTCCTAGTCAAACAAGGCGAGCGCGTCGAGGCCGGCCAGCCGGTAATGACGCTGGTAGCCATGAAAATGCAACATGTGCACACCGCGCCTGTTTCCGGCACAGTTTCCGCGATCGATGTCGCGGAAGGCGAACAGGTGACGACAGGAAAAATCGTCGTCGAGATCGAAATCAATCCACCAGCGTAGCAGCGAGCAGGGCAATGACCGACAACAATAGCGTGGTGCTTGAGAAGCGCGGGCAGGCGCTCTGGATCACCATCAACCGGCCGGAGAAGCGCAATGCCATCAACGGCGACGTCGTTACCGGCGTCGTGAGAGGCTACCGCGACGCCCATGACGATCCGGACGTGCGCGTGATTGTGCTGACCGGCGCAGGGGACAAGGCGTTCTGCGCCGGCGCAGACCTGGTGAATACCGGCGCCGCCTTCGCGTTCGATTTCGCCAAGCCGAATGTCGATTACGCCGATCTGTTGCGGCTGTCGCAGAATGCCACCAAGCCGGCGATTGCGCGGGTCAATGGCGTCTGCATGGCTGGCGGCATGGGGCTGCTGTGCATGACCGACATGGCGGTCGCGGCCGATCACGCGATATTCGGCCTGCCCGAGGTGAAGGTCGGTGTGTTTCCGATGCAGGTGATGAGCTTGCTGCAGGACATCGCGCCGCGGCGGCTGATCAACGAGTGGGCGCTGACCGGCGAGCCGTTCGACGCACGCGCGGCGCAGGCCGCGGGGCTGTTAAATCACGTGGTTCCGGCAGCCGAACTTGACGCCAAGGTTGAGTGGCTGTTGGGCCGCATCGTTGACAAGTCGCCGACCGCGATCCGGCGCGGCAAATACGCCATGCGTGCCATCGCCTCGATGTCGTTCGACCAGAGCATCGCCTATACCGAGAGCCAGATCGCGCTCACCGCGATGACCGAGGACGCCAGGGAAGGCCTCAAGGCGTTCGGCGAAAAGCGCAAGCCGGTGTGGAAGGGGAAGTGACCCTCAGTCGTCCCCGCGAAGGCGGGGACCCATAACCACCGGCTTTGATATTTGAAAGAAGGCCTCTCCCGGAGGTGCCTAAAACGCAGTTCGGCGTGTATGGGTCCCCGCCTTTGCGGGACGACATTTGTGTGCGCGGAGATGGCCTGCAAATCCTCGGTCACCCCGCATTCGCCTTCAGCCCCGCCGCCTCGATCCCCGCCACCGCGCAAATCTCGTCATTGTCCGAGGTATCGCCGCTGACGCCGACGGCGCCGAGCAGCGCGCCGCCGGGATCCTGAATCAGCACGCCGCCGGGCACCGGGATCATTCGGCCCTGTGCCATCGTGCCCACCGCGCCGATGAAATAGGCCTGCTCCTGCGCACGCTGGAACAGCGCGCGGGATCCCATGCCCATTGCCAATGCGCCATAAGCCTTGCCGTGCGCGATCTCGCCGCGCAGCAGGCTGGTGCCGTCCTGCGCCGCCGATGCTTTGACGCAGCCGCGCGCGTCGAGTACGGCCACCACCAGCGGCTTCAGTTTCTTCTCGACGCCTTTTGCCAAAGCGGTGTCAAGAATCTTGCGTGCGATGTCGAGGGTGAGATCAGCCATGGATGTGTTCCTTTGCGGGTGAGTGAGAATTTGAATTGGTTTGCGCACCGTCAAGACTCATCGCCAGCACGCGTGCGACGTGAAGCGCTGTACGCTCCGTGCCATCTGCGATCTGGTGCCGGCACGAGGTACCGTCGGCGACCACCAGCGTTTGCGCGTCGGCACGCCGCACCGCGGGCAGCAGCGACAGTTCGGCCATCTCGATGGAGACCTGATAGGTATCCGCACCATAGCCGAACGCGCCGGCCATGCCGCAGCAACTGGATTCGATGGTCTCAACATTCAAATCGGGAATCAGGCGCAACACCTGCTCGACCGGCTTGAATGCACCGAACGATTTTTGGTGGCAGTGGCCGTGCACCAGCGCCTTCAACGCGATGGCACGCAGCGGCAGCTGCAAGCGGCCGGCCTCTGCCTCGCGGACCAGAAATTCCTCGAACAACAGCGCATGCGCGCTGACGCTCCTGGCTGCGTCGTCCGTTCGTAGCGAGAGAAGCTCATCGCGCAGCGTCAGCAGGCAACTCGGCTCAAGGCCGACGATGGGTACGCCGCGCGCGGCGAACGGCGCGTAGGCCGCAACCAGTCGGTCGAGTTCGGCGCGGGCGTTATCAACCAGACCGGCGGAGAGGAACGTCCGCCCGCAGCACAACGGACGCTTTGCATCGACAGGTTTCGGCAGATGCACGCGATAGCCACCTTCGACCAGCACCCGCAGCGCCGCGTCGAGGTTTTCGCGCTCATAGACGCGATTGAAAGTATCGGTGAACAGCACCACCTCACGGCCATCTTCCGGCCCGAACGCTTCGCCCGCGGGCGCAAACATGTCGCGCCGCCATTGCGGCAGTTTTCGTTGCCCGCTGATGCCGGCGAACTGCTCGAACAATTTTCGCAGCAGCGGACTGTCGTTGCGAAGATTGGCCAACGGCGCAAGCCGCGACGCCAGCGCGGCATAATGCGGCAGATACCCCACCAGCCGGTCGCGTAGCGACAGCCCGTGTTTTGCGACACGCGCAGCCAGCACCTCGATTTTCATCTTCGCCATATCGACGCCGGTCGGGCATTCATGGCTGCAGGCCTTGCAGGACACACAAAGTTTTAGCGTATCCATCATCTCGTCCGACGCCAGCGCGTCCGGGCCGAGTTGTCCGGATATCGCCAGCCGCAGCGTGTTGGCCCGCCCGCGCGTCACATCCTTCTCGTCGCGGGTAGCTCGGTATGACGGACACATCACGCCCCCTTCGAGTTTTCTGCAGGCGCCGTTGTTGTTGCACATTTCGACCGCGCCCTGGAAACCGCCGCCGGCGCCGGGATACGCCGACCAATCAAGCCTGGTCTTCAATTCGCGGATCCGATAATCCGGCGGATAGCGGAATAGCGTGCGGTCGTCCATCCGGGGAGCATCAACGATCTTGCCGGGGTTCAGCATATTGCCGGGGTCGAAGCGGTGCTTGACCTCGTGGAAGTCGGCGATGATGCGCTCCCCGAACATCGCTGCGTGAAATTCCGAGCGCATGATGCCGTCGCCGTGCTCGCCGGAATGCGAGCCCTTGTACTCGCGCACCATGGCAAAGGTTTCCTCGGCGATGGCGCGCATCGCCTTGACGTCCTTCTCCAGTTTCAGGTTCAGCACCGGACGTACATGGAGGCAGCCTTCGGAAGCATGCGCGTACATCGTGCCGCGGGTGCCGTGCTTTTCGAAGATGGCATTGAGCCGCTGCGTATAATCGGCGAGATGCGGCAGCGGCACCGCGCAGTCCTCGACGAAGGAAACCGGCTTGCCTTCCTGCTTCATCGACATCATGACGTTGAGGCCGGCGGCGCGAAATTCGGCGATGCCGGTCTGCAATGCTGGCTCGGTGATCTCGACCACGCCGCCCCATTTGCGCTGCGGCTGGTCCCAGCCGAAGCCGAGATCGGCCATCAGCTCGCCGAGCTGTTTCAGCCGCCGGATATTTTCGGCCTGATCCTCTTCGGCGAATTCGACGATCAGCACCGCGTCGGGATCGCCGCGCACCGCGGTGTTGATGATGGGCTGAAACATCGCGATCTCGCGCCCGAGCGCGATCATGGTGCGGTCGACCAGCTCCACCGCGATCGGCCGCAGCTTAACCAGATGTTGCGCGGCATCCATCGCCTCATAAAAACTGCCGAAATGGCAGACGCCGAGCACCTTGTTGCGGATAACAGGCCAAAGTCTCAGTTCGACCTGGGTGGTGAAGGCCAGCGTGCCTTCGGATCCCACCAGCAGATGCGCCATGTTATTGGGCGCGTTGCGCGGCACCAGCGCATCGAGATTGTAGCCGCCGACCCGGCGCTGCACCTTTGGAAATTTTTCCGATATCTCGGCGGCCTCGCGCGCGCCCAGCGCCAGCATGTCGCGAAAAAGGTCGGGCCCGCTGTCGTCGCGCGCGACTTCGCCGAAGCGCAGCAACCGGCCGCCGGCGAGCGCGGCCTGCATCGACAGCGTATTGTCGCGCATGGTGCCATAGCGCAGCGAACGCCCGCCGCAGGAATTATTGCCGGCCATGCCGCCGATGGTGGCGCGTGACGCGGTGGAGACGTCGACCGGAAACCACAGCCCGTGCTTTTTCAGTTGCCGGTTGAGATCGTCGAGCACGATGCCGGGCTCGACCACACAGCTGTGGTTTTCGACATCGAGCGAAATGACGCGATTCAGGTGTTTTGAGAAATCGATGACGATGCCGTCATTGACGGTCTGGCCGCATTGCGAGGTTCCGCCGCCGCGCGGGGTAACGATCCGCCCGTCATCCCCAGCGATGGCCAGTGCCCGCAGCGCCTCGTCCATGGTGCGGGGGACCACCACGCCCGCCGGCATGATCTGGTAAAAGGACGCGTCGGTGGCGTAGCGGCCGCGGTTGAAGCGGTCGAAGAACACGTCGCCGGTGATTTCCCGGGCTAGTCGCTCTTCAAGCGTCATTGAGGCTTACGAATGAGAGCTTTCATGGAGCGGAACATAGGCCTTAGGCGGGGAAGCCGTCGATCAAAAAATGCAAACAATTTGCTGGTTGTAGGTTGAAAAATTGAATGCAATATGAAGTCCTCCAGACCGGACGAGAAGCCCATGACACAGCATCAGGGACGTCATTTCCTGCAAATTCCAGGGCCAAGCCCGGTGCCCGACCGCGTGCTCCGCGCCATGGACATGCCGGTCATCGACCATCGCAGTGCCCGGTTTGCCGAACTCGCCAAGACGGTATTCGACGGCTGCCAGAAGATATTCAAGACAGCGGGCCAGGTCATCGTCTTTCCTTCGTCGGGCACCGGCGCCTGGGAAGCTGCCATCGTCAACACGCTGTCGCCGGGCGACAAGGTGCTGATGGTGGAGACCGGCCACTTCGCCATGATGTGGCAGCAGATGGCAGCGCGCTGGGGCGTCGACGTCGATCTGATCCCCGGCGACTGGCGCCGCGGCGCGGACCCTGCGGCAATCGAGGCTAGGCTCGCCCAGGATTCGATCCATGCCATCAAGGCGGTGATGGTGGTGCATAACGAAACGTCGACCGGCGCCACCAGCCGCATCGGCGACATCCGTGCCGCGATGGACAGGGTCGGGCATCCCGCGTTGCTGCTGGTGGATACGATCTCCTCGCTCGGTTCGGTGGATTTTCGGCACGACGAGTGGAAGGTCGACGTCACCGTCAGTTGTTCGCAAAAAGGATTTATGCTGCCGCCGGGGCTGGGCTTCAACGCCATCTCGGAGAAGGCCCGTACGGCTGCAAAAACCAACAGGATGCCGCGGTCGTACTGGGACTGGGAAGAAATGCTGAAGCCCAACGCGGCAGGCTTCTTTCCCTATACGCCGGCCACCAACCTGCTCTACGGCCTGCGCGAAGCCATCGCGATGCTGCTCGAGGAGGGGCTGGATGCGGTATTCGCCCGGCATAAGCGCCTCGCGGCTGCCACGCGCGCCGCCGTCGGGCATTGGGGCCTCGAGGTGTTGTGTCTTGAACCGGCCGAATTTTCACCGGTGCTAACCGCCGTGCTGATGCCGCCGGGCCACGACGCCGACAAGTTCCGCAAGACCGTGCTGGAAAATTACAACATGTCGCTCGGCTCCGGTCTCAGCAAGGTTGCGGGCAAGGTGTTTCGCATCGGCCATCTCGGCGAGTGCAACGAGCTTACCCTGATGGGAGCGCTGTCGGGCGTCGAGATGGGGCTTGCCGCCGCTGGCGTGCCGCACCGTGCTGGCGGCGTCGATGCGGCGATGAAATCCCTGGAAGGGCCCATGGAGACAAATTCCCCTGCGCATTTAAAGGTGGTCAAGACCTAGAGCATGATGGTTTCAAGTCGAATTGCCACGGCACTCGGCTCACCTCTCCCCTCCTGGGAGAGGTAAGAAGAAGCCCGCCCGTTTGGGCATTGACGGCGCCCGCCGGGCAGGGGACAAGCCCGCCAAATAGTGATATTCGAACGCTGCAGAGCGAGAATCCCGGGAAGGACGTTAGATGACGCTGCACACTGGAAGGCATTTTCTACAGATTCCAGGACCGACCAACGTGCCCGACCGGGTGCTGCGGGCGATGGATATGCCGACGCTGGATCATCGCGGTCCCGAATTCGCCGAACTCGGTCATGCCGTGCTGGCAGGCTGCCAGCGCATTTTCCGCACCCGACAGCCGGTCATCATCTATCCGGCGTCGGGCACGGGCGCCTGGGAAGCCGCGATCGTGAATACGCTGTCGCCCGGCGACAAGGTGCTGATGGCCGAGACCGGATACTTCGCCGTGTTGTGGCTCGCCATTGCCAGGAAGTTCAAGCTCGACGTCGAATTCCTGGCCACCGACTGGCGACGCGGGGCGGACGTTGCACAGATCGAGGCGAAGCTTGCCGCCGATCGCGAGCACAAGATCAAGGCCGTGTGTGTGGTGCACAACGAGACCTCGACCAGTTGCGTCACCCATCCGCTCGAAGTCCGCAGGGCGCTCAACCGAACCAACCACCCCGCGTTGCTGATGGTCGATACCATCTCCGGTCTGGCATCCCTGGAATATGAACACGACGCCTGGGGTATCGATATCTCCGTGGCTGGCTCGCAAAAGGGCATGATGCTGCCACCGGGCCTCAGCTTCAACGCGCTCTCGGAAAAAGCACTCGCGGCTTCCAGGGCGAACACGTCGTTGCGTTCCTATTGGGACTGGGACGACCACATTGCGATCAACAAGCTGGGCACCTTCCCCTACACGCCGGCCACAAACCTGCTGTTCGCGCTGAAGGAAGCCATCGCGATGCTGGAGGAGGAAGGACTCGACAATGTCTGGGCCCGCCACACGCGTCATGGCGCGGCCACGCGCGCGGCGGTCAAGGCTTGGGGCCTCGAACTGGTTTGCCTCGACCCTCACAGTTATTCTCCGGCGCTGACCGCGGTGATGGTCCCCGAAGGACACGACGCCGACGCCTTCCGCAAAGTCGTTCTGGAAAACTTCGACATGTCGCTGGGAACCGGGCTTGGCAAGCTCAAAGGCAAGGCTTTCCGGATCGGCCATATCGGGCACTTCAACGATTTGATGCTGATGGGCACCTTGTCAGGCGTCGAGATGGGCCTCGATCTCGCCAAGGTGCCGCATCGCGCCGGTGGCGTGATGGCGGCGATGGAGGTACTGAAGGGCCGCGACGTGGTGCCGATGCCCAAGGCGGCGGTCGCATGAACGCTCCAGTGACTGCCACCGAAGACCTTCTCTACAGCGTGACCGACGGCATCGCCCGGCTGACCTTCAACCGGCCGCAGGCGCGCAACGCCCTGACCTTTGCGATGTACGAGCAGATGGCGGCGATCTGCGAGACCGTCAACGCCGACCATTCGATCAAGGCGATGATCCTGACCGGCACCGGCGAGAAGGCATTCGCATCGGGGACCGACATCTCGCAATTCCGCGCGTTCAAGACCGCGCAGGATGCGCTGGAATACGAGGCGCGGATCGATCGCGTGCTCGGCGCGCTGGAGCAATGTCGGGTACCGACCATTGCAGCCATCGCCGGGGCTTGCACCGGCGGCGGCGCGGGGATTGCGGCCTGCTGCGACATCCGCATCGGCACGGCGGCGACGCGGATCGGCTTTCCGATTGCGCGCACGCTCGGCAATTGTCTGTCGATGTCCAATATCAGCAGGCTAGTCTCGCTGATCGGGCCGGCGCGGACCAAGGATCTGATTTTCAAGGCGCGGCTGGTCGAGGCGCCGGAGGCGCTGGCGCTCGGTCTGCTCAACGAGGTGGTGCCCGATGTGGAAACGCTGCAGCGCCGCGCAGATGAAACCGCCGCTCTTGTTGCAGGGCACGCGCCGATTACACTCGAAGTTACAAAGGAAGCGGTGCGCCGTATCCGGCGAACACTGAGCCGCGACGAAGGCGAGGATCTGATCCTGCGCGCTTACATGAGCGAGGATTTCCGCGAAGGCATGGATGCTTTCCTCAACAAGCGCACGCCGAACTGGAAAGGCAAGTAAGGCTTGCCGCGCTGGGAACAGGCGCGCCGCGTCTGCAAACTTCACAGCGAACGACTATCGTCATGCAACCTTACGATGGCAAAAACCGCTGTTTTGCGCGCGCAAATTTTTTGCGAAAGAACACATTAGTTCCTCCGCATGGAACACAAAGACGAATATTGACGTGACGACGAGCTTGAGAATATGATCGGAAAAGTTGCAGGCATCACAACTTATCCGATGCAGCTGGAGGTGCATCGAGTTTGCGTGAGATGATCATTTCGCAACCGAAGCCGTCTCACCAAACGCCAAGTCATTAAAACGAAAAATAAACAAGATACGTTCGACAGCGCGTACCGCCCCGACACGCATTCATATCGACCGATATTAAGCCGAGCGGCGGCTCGCGAATTGATGAAGCTCAAGAATTGAACTGCGCCGGCTTTCCGTCGGCGTAAACGCATCCGTGTGTCCAACGCAGGCAGGGGTTTTTCATGACAAATCATACGCCGGTTTTCACGTCTTCATCCGCCACTGGCAGCTTCACCGAAACCGCCAACACAACGGATTCGACCGCGCTGCATACGCTGACCGGCACGATGAATTTCACCGACGCTGATCACAGCGACACCCACACCACGACCGCGACGCTGCATTCCGCGGTCCTGTCGAGCGGCTCGGTGATTCCGGCGGCCTCGCTGGCGCACTTCAACACCGCCATGACCTCCCATCTGGTGAGCGACAGCAACGGATCGGGAAAAATCAGCTGGTCGTATGCCGAAGCCGATGATGATTTCGACTTTCTCTCCAAGAACCAGACCTTGACGCTGACCTACGATATCAAGGTTTCCGATAACCACGGCGGGAGCGCCATCCAGACCGTGAAGGTCACGGTCACCGGCACTGATGACAAGCCCGTCATCAGCATGACGACGGTTGCGACCGTCACCGAGCAGGCCAATCATACGCTGTCGCTCACACCCGATACGGTCCACATCGCGCTGAACTTCACCGACGACGACCTCACCAACACCGGCCACACCGCCACCGTGCTCTCGGCCTCGGCGACGGGCAACACCTCCGGAATCCTGCTCGGCAACGCCGAGCTGATGTCGTTCTTCGACGTCGACAACGTCGTCAAGAATTCGGGCTCCAGCGCTGGCGTCATCAACACCACCTTCTCGGCAGTCGATCTCGCCTTCGATTATCTGGCGGCCGGCCAACATCTCAACATCACCTATGTGGTGCAGCTCGACGATCATGCCGGCGGCGTCTCGACGCAGAACGTCCAGGTGACGGTGGTCGGCACCAACGACGCGCCGTTCTATATTTGCGGGCCGGAAACGGAGCATCTGGTCGAAGGCCAGAACGTCAATTCATCGGGCAACCTCCACGCCAATGGCGACCTGCTGTTCACCGACGTCGATCTGTCCGATACCCACACGGTCGCGACCACCGTCACGGCGACACGTTCGGGCGGCGGCGCAATCCCGCTCACCACTGCCCAATTGCTGGCGGCGTTCACCACGTCACTGACCCCCGACTCCACCGGCCATCTGATCGGCGATGTCGACTGGAACTTCGCGCTTAACAACAACGCGGCAAGCTTTCTTGCCGCCGGCGAGACGCTGACGCTCACCTACCACGTTGCCGTCAATGATCCGTCGCTCGCTTCAGACTCGCAAGATGTCACGATCACGATCCTCGGCACCAACCATCCGGTCGTCATCACCAGCGGCCCGGAATCCGCCGCGGTGACGGAGCTCGCGGACACCACCGGCTCGGCGGCCATTGACACCACGACCACGGTGCCGGCCGGCACGCTGGCCTTCACCGATGCCGACACCGGCGACACCCACACCGTCGCGACCTCGCTGTTGTCAACGTCCGGTCCCGCGGTTCCCGCGGCGACGCAGGCCGATCTGGCGGCGGCACTGACCACCACGCTGCACGATTCTACCGGTACCGGCACCGGAAGCGTGGACTGGAATTTCAACATTGCCGACCACGATCTCGACTTCCTCAGCGAAGGCCAGACGCTGACCGTCAACTACAACGTCAAGGTCAGTGACGCCTCGACCAACGCGAACCAGACGGTTTCGGTCGTCGTCACCGGCGCCAACGACCCCGTTGCGATCACCAGCGGACCGGGATCGGCTTCGGTGGCGGAGCAGCCGAATGTGAACGGATCGACATCGCTGGACTCGACGACCCCGGTACCCACCGGCACCCTGGCCTTCAGCGACGTCGACCTGAGCGATACCCATTCGGTCAGCGTCGCGCTGGATTCCGCGGTCTGGTCAGCTAATCCATCCTTCACATTCGATTCCGACACGATCGCCGATCTGCAGGCGGCGCTGTCGACGACGCTGCATGATTCCACCGGTTCAGGCGCGGGAGGGATCGACTGGAGCTTCGCCATTCAGGACAAGGATCTCGACTTCCTGGGCGCCGGCGAAACCTTGACGGTGACCTACGACGTAACGGTCTCGGACGGCATCACCAGTTCGACCCAGACCGTGACCATTACCGCGACCGGCGCGGAAGACCCGCTGGTCGTCAATCCGGTAACCTCGGCGGCATTCGACTCAATCGGTGCGGACGCCGGCCAGGTGGTCGCGGCCGGCAATGCCATCACCGACGTGTTCGACAGTTCCGGTGACAGCAGCGCCACGATGACCATCTCGGACGTGAACGGGCATGGCACTAACACGTCGGTTGCCGGAACCTACGGCACTCTGTTCATCGGCGAGGACGGCCTCTACAGCTACACCGCCAACAGCACCTTCGATGCGCTTCGGGATGGCGACAATCCGACCGAAACCTACAACATCACGGTGACGGACAGTTTGGGCCGCAGCCAGGCCACCACGCTGACCTTCAACTTCACCGGCACCAGCGACGCCGCGGTCATCACCTCGGCCGACATCGTCGGCACCATGACGGAAGACGCCGGTCCGACACTGCTCACCAATGGCGGCTTCGAGACCGGGGACCTGACGGGCTGGACCAGGAGCAGCGCCATCGTCGATGCCCAGTTCACGGGAATGGGCGGCGAGTTCGGTAATTACGCCGTGCGACTTGGACCCACCGGCACTACCGAATCGCTGTCGCAGGCCGTTTCGACCACACCCGGTCAGCACTATACGGTGAGCTTCTATGTCCTCGGCGACACCGAAGCCACCGGCAACCAGCTGAATGTGAGCTGGGATGGTGCGAACATCCTCGTGCTGAACGACGACTTCGGCGGTATCACCAAATATACGTTCGATGTCGTCGGCGACCCTTCGTTGTCCAGCACGTTGCTGAAGTTCTCCTACACCGACGACGGGACCGGCCTGTTTGTCGATCAGGTCAGCGTCAATGCCGCGACCGGTCCCGCCACCGAGAGTTCGAGCGGAAACATCGCCTTCTCGGATATCGAGACCGCCGATACGCATACCGCGAGCTTCACCCCGCAGGATACCGGCTATCTCGGAACATTCTCACTCGATCCGCTTTCCGAATCGGGTGGCAGCGGTTCGGTCGGCTGGCACTACACGGTCAACAACTCGGACATCCAATTCCTGTCCGCAGGTCAGCAACTGATCCAGACCTACACGGTGTTCGTCACCGACGATCACGGCGCTTCCGGGACGCAGGACGTCACCGTCGTCATCAACGGCACCAATGACGCGCCGACCGCCGTCAATGAAACCGTCATCACCGACGTCGGCCCCGGCGGCACCGTCGATATCCAGCCCTGGGCGCTGGCTTCAAACGATACCGATCCGGATTCCCAGGACCATCTCTTCGTCAACAGCATCGGCTCAAGCAGCGGCGGCACGGTGACACCGTTCATCGATGTGTTCTTCACCGACGATGCGACGTTGGGCGGTTCGTTCACATACACAACCTCGGACGGGCATGCCACGAGCGGCAATTCCGCCACCGCGACCGTCGTCAACAACGCCACCACCGCGACGACGCTGACCGGCACCGGCGGCGACGATGTCATCATCGCCACCAACGGCACCGAGTCGCTGAGCGGCGGCGGCGGCAATGACGTGCTGATCGGCAATGACGGCGCTCACACCCTGACCGGCGGAACCGGCAACGACAACTTCGCGTTCCTGCAGCCGTCCAATGGTCTGGGCACCATCACCGACTTCAACAACACCACGCAGCACGACCACATCGTGGTTTCCGCCAACGGCTATGGCGGCGGCCTGAGCGCGAATATGGACGTGACGCCGATCTTCGAAACGTCGGGCGACGATCAGTTCTCAGGGTCCGGTGCCGAATTCCACTTCGATACCGCGAACCAGACGCTGTACTTCAGCGCCGACGGAACGCAGGCATCGGCGATCGCGCTGGCGCAGGTCCAAGCCGGCGTGACGCTCAACCCGCACGACCTGCTCATCGTCTGAGCGGGCTGTAGAAACTCGCCTCCAGGGGCGGCGCGCTGGCCAAACAGGCCGGCGCGCCGTTTTCGCGTTTTGGAGGCGCCGGGGTGAGGTACCTTGACGCAATGCCAGCCGACCTTTACCCGGCAAAACCCGCCTAACGGCCTGCAATCTCATGCGAAAGTCATAAGTAGCGGGCGGCCGATCTGCTTGAGTTAAGGGTTGATAACTCCCACAATGGCGGCAATAACACGCCTGCCCGGCGCGGCCGGCCCAGGACCTCAGGGACGAAACACATGCGAAGTTTGATGAAAACCACGGTCGCGCTTGCGGCCATGCTGGCGGGCGCACCGGCGATCGCCGCCTGGGAACCGACCAAGCCCGTTGAAATCGTGGTCGCGGCGGGCGCCGGCGGCGCCTCCGACCAGATGGCGCGAATGATGCAGGCCGCGATCCAGAAAAACAACCTGATGAAGCAGCCGATGGTGGTGTCGCTCAAGGGTGGAGCGTCCGGCGCCGAGGCGCTGATGTACATGAAATCCAGCGACGGCGACGCCAACAAGGTGCTGATCGCCTATTCACTGATCTATATGCTGCCGCTGTCGGCGAAAATTCCGTTCAACTGGCGTGAACTCACCCCGGTGTCGGTGGTCGCCCTTGACCAGTTCGTGCTGTGGGACAATGCCGCGGGGCCGAAGACGGTGAAGGAATTCATCGACGCCGCGAAGGCCGCCAGTTCGCCGTTCAAGATGGGCGGCACCGGCTCCAAGCGCGAGGACCACGTGCTCACCGTGTTCATGGAGCAGAAGACCGGCGCGAAATTCTCCTATCTGCCGTACAAGTCGGGCGGCGAGGCGGCGACCCAGCTGGTCGGCAATCACACCGAATCCAACGTCAACAACCCGTCGGAAAATCTTGAGGTCTGGCGCGCGGGGCAGGTTCGCGCACTCTGCGTGTTCGACAAGGAGCGCATCTCCTACAAGACCAAGGTGACGGACACGCAGTCCTGGAACGACATTCCGACCTGCAAGGAGGAAGGCCTCGACGTGCAGTATCTGATGCTGCGCGCCATATTCCTGCCCGGCAAGGTGACGCCGGACCAGACCGCGTTCTACGTCGATCTGTTCCAGAAAGTGACGCAGACCGCGGAATACAAGGATTACATGGAAAAGCAGGCGCTGAAGCCGATCTTCCTCACCGGCAGCGACATGCTGAAATTCCTCGAAGAGGACGACAAGCTCAACACCTCGCTGATGAACGAAGCGGGGTTCGTGGCGAAGTGATCTTCTCCCTCGCCCCGCTCGCGGGGGGAGGGTCGGGGTGAGGGGGCCATCCGCGAACTCTGAAGAATGAGGTTAGCGCGTGCCATGCCCCTCACCCGGATCATCGCAAGCGATGATCCGACCTCTCCCCGCAAAGGGCGGGGAGAGGTTAAGAACTCTCACCAACGAAACAGATCCATGTCCAACACCGAAATCGAAATTGTCGTCGATGATCCGACGGCGCCGGAGCCCGACTCGCCTGCCGTGACGGATACCAGAACCGTCGATGTCGCGGTTTCGTTGCTGCTGCTGGCGCTCGCATTCACGCTCGGCGCCGACAACTGGCGCACCGGCATATCCTGGGATTCAACCGGCCCGCAGGCCGGTTATTTTCCATTTTATCTGTCGGTGATATTAGGCGGCGCCAGTCTGTATGGGCTGGTTACGACATTCCTGGCGCGCGGCGCGCCGTCGGAGACGTTCGTCACCCGCGCGCAGCTTCGCCGCGTCATGGCGGTATTCGTACCGACGCTGCTGTTTTGCCTCGCCACGCAGTTTCTCGGGCTCTATGTCGCGAGCTTCCTGCTGATCGCCGCCTTCATGCGGATGGTTGGCAAGATCGCGCTGTGGAAATCGCTGCTCACCGCGTTCCTGTTCACGGCCATCATGTTCGTGACCTTCGATATCGCGTTCGACGTCATCATGCCGAAAGGGCCGCTCGAAGCGGCATTCGGACACTAGGGTTCATCGATGGAAGCTTTCGGCCTATTGATGCACGGCTTCGCCGTGCTGCTGACGTGGAAGACGATCGCGCTGATGATGGTCGGGTTGGTGCTCGGCATTTTTGTCGGCGTGCTGCCGGGGCTCGGCGGCCCGAACGGCGTGGCGATCCTGTTGCCGCTCACCTTCACCATGGATCCCACCTCGGCCATCGTGATGCTGTCCTGCATCTACTGGGGCGCGCTGTTCGGCGGCGCCATCACCTCGATCCTGTTCAATATTCCGGGCGAAGCCTGGTCGGTGGCGACCACCTTCGACGGCTATCCGATGGCGCAGCAGGGCAGGGCGGCGGAAGCACTGACCGCGGCGTTCACCTCGTCGTTCATCGGCTCGCTGGTCGCGGTGCTGCTGATCACGTTCCTGGCGCCGATGATCTCGTCCTTCGCGCTGAAATTCGGCCCGCCGGAGTTCTTCGCGGTCTATTTGCTGACATTCTGCTCGTTCGTCGGCCTTGGCCGCGAGGCCAAGCACAAGACCATCATCTCGATGTCGCTCGGACTGCTGCTGGCCGGCGTCGGCATGGATACGGTCTCCGGCCAGTTGCGCATGACCTTCGGCTCCAACGAGCTGCTGCGCGGGATCAACTTCCTGGTCGCTGTGATCGGCCTGTTCGGCATCAGCGAAATCCTGCTGACCATGGAGGAACGGCTGGCGCTGCGCGGTCACGCTGCCGGCATCAGTCTTCGGGTGGTGCTGAAGGTGTGGAAGGATCTGCCCAAATACTGGGTGACGCTGCTGCGCTCATCGTTCATCGGCTGCTGGCTCGGCATCACCCCGGGCGGCGCCATCGCGGCCTCGTTCATGGGCTACAATCTGGCAAAACGCTTTTCCAAGGATCCGGAGAGCTTCGGCAAGGGCCGCATTGAAGGCGTGTTCGCTCCGGAAACCGCGGCGCATGCCTCCGGCACCGCGGCGCTGCTGCCGATGCTGGCGCTCGGCATCCCCGGCTCCGGCACCGCGGCGATCCTGCTCGGCGGCCTGATGGTATGGGGGCTCAATCCCGGGCCGCTGCTGTTCGTCGAGCACAAGGACTTCGTGTGGGGCCTGATCGCCTCGATGTATCTCGGCAACGTGGTGGGCCTCGTGCTGGTGCTGACGACGGTGCCGATCTTCGCCTCCATCCTGCGGGTGCCGTTCGCCGCGGTGGCCCCGATGATCGTAGTGTCCTGCGCGATCGGCGCCTATGCGATCCAGAACGCGATGTTCGACATCTGGCTGATGCTGGGATTCGGCGTGGTCGGATACGTCTTCAAGAAGATCGGCATTCCGCTCGCGCCGTTCACGCTGGCGCTGGTGCTGGGCAACCGCGCCGAGGACGCGTTCCGGCTGTCGATGATCGGCTCCGGGGGCGACATGAAGGTGTTCTGGTCGAACGGCCTGGTCGGCTCGATCACGACGCTTGCCATCGTGCTGCTGTTCTGGCCGGTGCTCGACAGAGTATTTGGCGGAATCACGCGGCTATGGCGGCCCGCTGCAATTTCCAGTTAGCGAACTGTTAACGCCATTTTATGTCTATAATCAGCATCTTAATTGATCCCCGGCTCAGCCCGCTCGCGGTCGAATTCGGAATAAGCCGGGTTGTGGCTTCCACGTGACAGTCTCCAGGGCCGCGAAGCGGTATCTTGCCGAGTGTTTTCCCAATGGGAGATTGTCATGAAGCGTATGTTGATGGGAATTGCGGCGGCCGCTTCGCTGCTCGCGACAAGCGCGTTTGCTGCCGATCTGGCGCCCTACACCAAGGCGGCGCCGGTTTATGTCGCGCCGGTCTACAACTGGACCGGTTTCTATCTCGGCGGCAACGTCGGTTATAGCTGGGGACGGTCCAGTGATACGGCCACGCTGGCTAACGGCGCCGGCGCGATCCTGTTTACCGACATCGCTCGCCATAACATGGATGGCGTCGTTGGCGGCGGCCAGATCGGCTACAACTGGCAAACGTCGAACTGGCTGTGGGGCCTCGAGGCCGACTTCCAGGGTTCTGGCCAGCGCGGCGATCATTTGTTTACCTGTCCGATCGGCGTCTGCACGCCGGGCGCCCTCCTTCCGGGCGCGGCGGTTCCGGTGGCCTTGAATCAGAAGCTCGAATGGTTCGGAACGGTCCGCGGCCGCGTCGGCGTCGCCGTGGTGCCGACGGTGGTGTTTTACGCCACCGGCGGTTTCGCTTACGGCGACGTCAAGAACACCGCGACCGTTGCCGGATTGGGCACGGCCTCGTCGGACAACGTCCAGGTGGGCTGGACAGTCGGCGGCGGCGTTGAAGCCGCTCTCGGCGATAGCGCCTGGACCGCCAAGCTCGAATATCTCTACATGGATATCGGCCGCGCCAACGGCATCTTCTCGACCACGACCGGCGCGCTCGGCGGCGGTACGCTCGTCGCTACCTACAACTCGCGCATTACCGACAACATTGTACGGGTCGGCCTGAACTACAGGTTCGGCGGACCGGTCGTCGCCAGGTATTGATGACTGTTTTGGCGGATTTCAATAAGCCCCGAATTTTCGGGGCTTATTGCGTTTCAGCGCCGGCTAGTATCCTCGGCGCCCGGCGGAAGCTCATCGAAAAAGCCGTGCCAGCAAGGATTTCCCTTCGGCCGGCTCGACAGTGCCCACCGCCGCATTCCCTCGCATGAGTTTTCCAGCGCGATCGAATGTTGCCGTCAGCCCCCACAGCGAGATGCCGCCGGGTTCGGTGGGCGCATTGGTATCCGTTCTGGTCAGGACCTTGTCGCTGTCGGCGGCTCGTCCGACGATGGTCCAGCTATTGTTAGCGGCAGCGTAGCGCCCCTCATAAGGTCGTTCGCATGACAAACCGCCAACGAGGCCGGCCGCGCAGGCCTTGGGATCCAGCTTGATCCGGACCGCGTTGCCGCGCCGCGCCTCCTCCAGCATCGACACCTCACTGGCATCGATCAGCGCCAGCGTCAGGAAGAACGAGCCAAAGAGCACTACGGCGCCACCGATCCCGTTGACGAGCCACCATCGTAGACTACGCGACATCGAGGAAACCTTCGTTAGTCAGGCGGCGTCCGCCCGATCGCCGTCGGCGGACCCGTCGGCAAGACACAATGCATGCCTCGGAGCACAGCTGCATCAGACAACTTTGGCCTGCCGCAGGTCCGCGATCTCCGCCGCACTGAACCCGAACTCCGCGAGCACCTCCTCGGTCTGCTCGCCGACCTCGGGCGGGCGCGCCGCCATTTTGCTTGGCGTCCGCGACAGCGTGACCGGCTGGCCGACGAGGCGGATGTGGCGGTTCTCCGCATTGGGCACGTCCTGCGCGATGCCGAGATGCTTGACCTGATCGTCGGCGAACATCTGGTCGACGGAATAGATCGGGCCGCAGGGCACGCCGGCGGCGTTGAGTTCTTTTACCCAGGTGTCGGTGGATTTTGTCGCGGTGAACTTGCCGATCTCCGCATTGAGCGCATCGCGATTCTTCGAGCGCGCCGGTGCGGTGGCGTAGTCGGGGTTGGTTACAAGCTCGGGTGCCCCGATCGCCTGCGCGCAGCGTTCCCAGATGCGGCCTCCGGTGGTGGCGATGTTGATATAGCCGTCCGTGGTCTTGAACACGCCGGTGGGAATGCTGGTCGGATGGTTGTTGCCGGCCTGCTTCGGTACATCCTTTTCCATCAGCCATCGCGCGGCCTGGAAATCCAGCATGAAAATCTGCGCCTGCAGCAGCGAGGTCTGCACCCATTGGCCCTCACCCGAAACCTCGCGCTCCAATAGCGCCGTGAGGATGCCCATGGCGCAGAACAGTCCGGCCGTGAGGTCTGCGACGGGAATGCCGACCCGCATCGGGCCTTCGCCGGGCGCGCCGGTGATCGACATCAGCCCGCCCATGCCCTGCGCGATCTGATCGAAGCCGGGGCGCTTGTGATAGGGGCCGTCCTGGCCGAAGCCGGAGATGCTGCCATAGACGATCTTCGGATTGATCTTGCGCACGCTCTCGTAATCGATGCCGAGCTTGTTCTTCACGTCGGGCCGGAAATTCTCGACCACCACGTCGGCGTGTTTCGCGAGCCGCATGAACGCCGCGAGGCCCCTGGGATCCTTGAGGTTGAGCGTCATCGCCCGCTTGTTGCGATGCAGGTTCTGGAAATCCGAACCGCGGCGCGGACCGCCCGGCTGCTCGCCGCCGGCATCCTCCAGCAGGGCATCGATCTTGACGACATTGGCGCCCCAATCGGCCAGCTGGCGCACGCAGGTCGGCCCGGAGCGGACGCGGGTAAGATCGAGCACGGTAAAGCGGGACAGGGCTTGCGAAGCGCGCGGGAAAGCCATTCGAGGAGACTCCGGGGTAGACCAGGGCAGGAACAATATCGCGGCGCGACCATCGCTGAAAACAGGCCGCTTGTCATGGGTCAGTTACGCGCAGCTGGCAACGCCTCGATCCGGAGGAAATCCACAATATTCTTCCAGCCGATGTTCTCGCGCTTGTCGGGGGGCAACCCGTCTGCCGACGCTTCGAACCGGACTCGCAGCTGAGCCGGTTCGTAGTCGGGATAATCGGTGCCAATGCAGATGCGCCGATCGAATGTCCGGAACAGCCAGCAGATATCCCGATCCAGCGAACTGCCTTCATATCGTTGCAGCGTGTTTGAAAGATCGAGCAACACGTTCGGGTTGGTCCGAATGCTCTCCGCGTAGCGCAATATCTCCACGGTGCCGCCATGAAGCAGGACCATGCGAAGCGTTGGCGCTCCGGCGACGGCTTCCAGAAGCCAGGGAAGCGGATCGACCGGGTGGAGCGAGTTGTCGGCTGCGAATTGGTAGCCACAGTGAAACACAATCAACTCGGCGGCCGCCGCCATTCGCAGGGTCTGTGCGAAGCGCGGATCGCGCACCGATAATCCACTGAGACGCGGATGGATCTTGATCGCGCGGTATCCCATTTCCTGCAGCGCGGCCAACTGCCCTTCGATTTCCTCCGAGGGAACGTTCGGCCACGCAGCCACCGGGAACAGATTCTTGCGAGCCCGGCACGCCTTCAGAAATTCGAGATGTTCAAAACCTTCTTTCTGCGGCAACCCGACAGCGCAGGCGCCCAAAAAATCAGCGTCTGCGAGCTTTTTGGTGAAAACCGAGAGGGTCTCCGTCTTGCCGGCGGTGGCCAGCGCCGGATGTGCGTTGGCATCGAACAGGGGCGTCACGCCGGCGCCCTGTGTTCGTTTTCACGGCGGTAGATGGCGCGGACAATCGTATTCGGTCGTTGTTTCGTTTCCGAAAAGATCGTCGCGACATAGATGCCGATAGTTCCCAGGAACAGAAAATTGAGTCCGCCGATCAGCCACAGCGACACAATGATCGACAAATAGCCGCTTACTCGAATGCCATAGAGCAGGTAAATGACGGCCAGGTATGCGATGTAGAAGGCGGCGAAGATGAGGATCCCGACGCCGGTGTAGAATATCCAGCGCAGCGGCCGGTCGCTGTACGAGATGACGGACATCACCATCAGGGCAAATCGTTTGTGGATCGGGTATGACGTCGGACTGCGGCTGTGCTTGACGGCCGGAATCGCGACCTGCTCATAACCGGTCAGATGCCAGATACCGCTTATGAGAAGCTCTCGCTCGCGGTGAAGCAGCAGGCTGTCGACATAGCGGCGCGTCATTAATCGCAGCGTGAAGACATTTCGCGGAAACTCGATCCCTGAAACGGCATTCATGATGCGATAATACAACTCGCCGGTGACGCGATCGAACCAGTTGCCGCGGCGTTCCTGCTGCACGCAGAATACGACGTCGCATCCGCGCCGGTCCATTTCGGTTACGAGTTGCTCCAGCAGCTCGGGATCTTCCTCGAGATCGCAATCGAGCAGGAAAATTCGCCGGCCGTGTGTATAGGAAAGCCCGGTCATGATCGCCTTGTGATGACCGAAGTTGCGCGACAAATCGACGACGACGACGCTGGGATCCCCGGCATATAGCTGCAGCGCAAGGTCGCGCGAACGATCGGGGGAGCCGTCGTCGACAAAGACGATCTCGTAGCTCTTGATACCGAGCTTCCGGATTGTTTTTACAACGCGGCTGTAAAACTCCTCGATGTATGGCTCCGATCGATACATCGTAGTAACCACGGAAATGTCCGGCCGGCTGGCCGTTCTATCGTCGTTCACGACCGCGCACCTGCATGACCCGCCGCCAGTTCGACGGCTTCCGCGACGCGCGCGTTGGTTGCCAGCTTGTTGACCGCAAAAATCGACATCCAGCGTCCCTCGAAAGATGTCCAGTTCAGCGCCGCTTCCGGATCGATGGGAGCCACCCCGTGCACCAGTTGCGGACTGAAAAGCACAACGTCGCCGGGCCGCGCGTATTTCTCGATCCAGATCATGTCGCCGCCGGAGTTCTTCATAAAAGCGCCGCCTTCGTGAAAATCGACTCCCGGTTCGGACATCATTAGCGTCGGTACGACCGCCTGATGCGGTCCCGCCGGATCGATATGCGCATTCATGCCGCCGGCGCCTTTGGGATAGAACTGGAAGGACAGCCGCGCCGTGCAATCGTCATGTGGTTTCAGACCCAGATAGGCTTCCGGCGCAGCGCCGGCCAGGAGATTCCGGAGCACGAAGACATCGCGGAATCGCTGGAAGAAATTGAAAACGTCGTGGTTCCACGGAAAAAACGAGAACTGGTGGAAGCAGGCTTTCACATGCGAGCGTTCATCCCACTGGTTCACGCGATGATGATTGGGGCATCCTGGAAGGATCGCCTGCCAGTTTGGAATGGAGCCGCGGCCGACTTCGCTCAGATTCCTTATGTACTGGCGCACCTCGGACGGCGTCGCCACGTTGCGAATGATGCATACGTCTTCGCGCTCGAGGTGATCCAGTATGTCCTGCCGGGCCGCGGGACTCTTCAGCAGGTCCGCCAGCGGCGCGGTGTCGATGATGTCTGTCATGTTCGTCTTGCATCCTCTGCGGAGATGAAACCGAGATATTCCGGAAATACGGTATAAGTCTTGTCGAAGGAATCTCGCATATCAACAAAGACGGTGAATTCAAACGGCATATAATCCTGACGGAGCAGGACGCGGCGGGAATATTTGTAGCACAGATCGAGGATGGCGCATGGATCCGCATAATAGAGGCTGGGGTCCTGGAAGTCGGTGCGGTTTGTGATGAAGTTGGCGCTAAACCCGTGCCGGCAACCTGCAGCAAAGATCCGGAATGTTTCGGCGATGAACCCCAAATTGTCCTTGAGACAGAAGTTATAGAGGCCCGAAGCGACGATAACGTCGTAGCTCGCCGGCAGCCCTTTCGCCACGGCGTCGCATGCGACCAGATCCGCGTCCGGATATTGCTTCAAGCCTTCCGCGATCAATCGCGGGTTGAGGTCGATCCCGTGATAGCGAACCTCGCTCCGGCCTGTCGCCTGACACCAGGCGTACATGTCGCCGAAGCCGCAGCCGAAATCGAGGAGATCGGCGCCGGACAGCTTCCAGTACGACAGCAGAATTTCATAGCGAAGGGTATGCTGCAGCTTGCTCCAGCCCAATGTGCGCGGGTCGTGGCCAAACTTGTCCAGCCGCGCATCGTACCGGGCCAGTGTCTCGCGTTTTTCCTGCTCGTCCACGCTGTTCTCCTCAGGGTCCGACCCATTCAGCGTAGCCGATGCCGGCGCGGCCGTAACCATTGCCTGAATAGAGCAAACAGGTCCTGCCCTGAAAGGTCAGCGTTCTGGGATAGCACTGCATGTCGCTGTCGAAATCACCGCGCGGGATTTCCAGGTGGCCGGGCAGGCGCGTCCAGTTGCCATCGGCGCCTTCGACCGCCGCGAAGAGGTGGTAGCGATGACCGCGCGCGGTGAAATGGATCACGCGATGGCCACCGCGTACATCCAGATCCGGTGCACCCAATGCATATTCGTCGGGTGGAATAAGATCGATGACTATCTTGCCCGGTCGTTCCCAGTGAATGCCGTCCTTAGACCAGGCTTCACGGACATGATAATAATGCCGTGGACCTTCGGGCCGCCGTTCCCAGCGAAGGAAATTGGTGTAGTAAAGCCGCCAGCCGCCCGTCACGCGTTCGACGCAGCACGAACCGCTGCCGATGGATTCGGCGTCGGTAAGAGGAAGCAGCGGCGCCTTGGTCACGCGCCTGAAGCTCTTGCCACCATCTTCGCTGATGGCGAGGCCGATCTGATTGCGGAACGGGATTTCACCGGCGAGCCGGTTCCAGCCCACGTAATACATCAACAGCGCGCCGTCGGCTTCCACGAGCCAGGGATAGCTGACGCCGTCCATGTCGAAACTTCCGGGTTCGCCCAAATCGAAGACGGGTTCGCGCATGACATCGATAACCTCCGGTCGTTCCGACCAGCGCAAGGTCAAAATGCCGATACGCGAGCGAACGGTCTTGTCGCGGCCGGTTAGGAACAGGCGCACGGTGTCCTTGCCGTGCGGCATCGCAAAGAACGCGCCGGCGCCACCCCCGAGCCAGAAGATAGTCTCGTCGGGCCGATAGATAGCGCCCCGCGGTCGCCAGTTGGTCAGCTGCGCCCGGACGAAGTCCGGATCGAGCGATGGGTGCGCGCCTGTTGTGGGTACCGGCATGACGATTCGCTTTAGCCTCCCGGTCCAGTCATGAGCGGCTGGAGCAATTCGCCATTTTCCGTCTCGACCCGCACGGTAGCAGCAAGTTCCAGCGCACGGGCCATCGCCGTGGGGCCATCGTCGGCCACGACACCAAGGTACCCGAGGCGCTGCGAGGTCCACTGCACCGGCCTTATGACGCCATCATCGGGAAGGCGCGCATCCGCGTCGAGAATCGCCGGATTGCTTGCAAGGGCTTCCGGGAGATGAAGGGCTCGCGCGCGGCAGGGAGGGAATGCCAGGAACATCAACACGGCGCCCCGTCTTTTAACGTCCGGCCAGTCATCAGTTGGCATGCCGCAGGCCAGACGTGCCGCTTCCACCATCGGATGATATCCACTGACGTGGCAGGCAAGATCCGCGGTGAGGCTGCCGCCGCACCGCGCACCCAGCTCGATCGGCTTCGGGCCGTCCCCGGTCAGCGCAAATTCGATATGTCCAGGCCCCCGCGTGATGCCCAGCAGAGATGTTGCCCTGGCGCACATGTCTTCGATCGCCGCGATGGCTGCTTCGTCGGTCACGCCCGGATAGGCGACGGCGAGATCCACGCAATAAGGTGCTTCGGACTTGACCTTGCGCCCAATCGCGAGCACCCGCGTACTGCCGTCGCGGACCATGAGTTCCGCACTGCATTGCGGACCCGACAGCGCGCGTTCCACGACGATGGCCGAGCCGGGCAGGCTGTGTGCGCGCGCAAATGCGAAAGCCGTCGCGCTGTCCGCCGCATTCGCCACGAGGTTGACACCGCGTGCTCCACCCAGGCTCAGGTCGGGTTTGACGATTACTGGAAATCCGCCGACGGCATCGATTGCGGCACCCATGTTTTCCGCCGCCTCGACCGTCGTGAAGGGTACGAACAACGCTCGATCGCGCGCCCAGGCGCGGCGTTGCGCAAGCTTGCTGGCGGTTTTCCCGATCACGCCGGGCGACAAACCGATGAGACCAAGGCGCTGCTGCAATTCGGCGGCGCTGGCCATGGCGGTCTCGTTGATGCCGATGATGCCATCGACACCGCCGAGCAGGCCGACCGCGTCTTGCAAACCCGAAATATCGCCGGGCGCGATCTCAAGACCTGTATCGGCTTCGGCGAGTGCATACTGCCGCGGAAGCTTTTCGGCGACGGCGACGTGAAATCCTGCCGCGCGCAAGGCCTTGATCGATCCGATGGTGGATCGATTTCCGCCGATCAAAAGAATTCTGGGCATAGCTTTCTTTTGCACGCAAACGTTAGCGACCGCATTCGACATTCATTGGGCGGCTTGCAATTTCGGGCTTCTCAAACTACGCGCAATTTCGATGAGGATTTCGATGCGGTCGGTCGGATGTCTGCGCTCGCCGACGGCAAGCAGAAGATCGATCGGCTCGATGTCATGTTCTTCAGCAATCCGGTTGATGTCATCGACGAACCTTGAATGCAGGCCTGCGAAGCCGGTAGCAAGATCGATTCCCGCATTGCCGTAGCCAGGAAAGCGAGTTCCGATGGCTTCGTCCGCGGCCTGGATTGTGGCCGGAATATCGATCCCGGTGCGGTAGCCCAGACGACTCAATACAAGCGCCACGGCCTCCGTTTGCGGATTTCCCGAACTGCGGCCAAGCCCGCGCAGCGTGCAGTCGATCGAGTCCGCGCCCGCGGCAATTGCGGCAACGACATTTGCCATGGCCATATGAAGATTGTTGTGACCGTGAAAACCGACTGCGATATTCGCGCGCGCGCGAATTGCAGACACATAGCCGGACACATCGTGGGGCATCATGAAGCCGGCAGAATCGACCACATAGACCCGTGAACAGCCCCACTTCGCTGCCGTCGCGGCGTTGTCCGCAAGCGCGTCCGCCGATACCAGGCTGGACTGCATGAAAAAGACGTAGGGAACAACGCCGTTGTCCTGGCAGAGCTTCACCAGGGTCTCGCCGGGGCCGACCTTGCCGGCAACCACGCCGACCTTCAGAATATCGATGCCGCGCCTAGCGGCATCGACGACGCTTTCGGGCGTTGCAATGCCGGGAATGGCGAAAATGCCGAGCCTGGCACGCTTGACCGCGTTCCGTGCTGCATCGATGTATTCCGCGTCGGTCGCACCGGCGGCGGAACCTACCCAAAGGGCACCCATCAGCCCCAATCCGTGCCCCACCTCGATTTCCGGGAAGCCAGCCTTGTCCAGTCTCGCGGAAAGCACTCTCGTGTCTTCCGCAGTGAAGCCGAAATTATTCTGATAGCTGCCGTCTCGAAGAGTGCAGTCCGTCAGCCGAATAGTTCGTTGGTTTTCCTGTCGTCCCTGCACAACTCGTCCATTTGAGCGAAAATGTCCCCGGCCTCAGCCTAGCACAGACGTTTCTCCCCGCGAACAATAAAAGGCATTAGGACACAATGCCGGCGACCGCCCGGTCAGGTTTGGTATCGAATTTCGCAAGGGTTCATTTCTATTACGGTCAACGCCGCGACAGGCTCGGGCGGGAGATCTGAAAGAAGCGCTCATGTGCGTTTCCCGGGACGCGATATCAAGCGCTCGCCGGTACCGCATAAAGGTTGACGAACGCAGCCAATCGTCCGTCGGTTCTGGAAAAATCGATAATCTGATCGAGGTCTACGTCCTCGACACCGTGATGGGTTCGCCCGTCGAATACGATGAGAGATCCGAAACCGCCTTTTGTTTCCAGGTCTATTTTCTCCTTATTGCGGTCGAATATGACTCCCCCTCCGGTAAAGAAATCGGTGTTCTTTCGGCTCAGAAGAACGCAGACTTGATAAAACGGCTTGTCTGTCGGTGTATCGAGGACCTTGGGGAAATAAGTGTCGCGGTGGGTTGCCATGAACCCGCCGCCGCGTGGATAATGATGAACCCGGCAGGCATTCCAGAACCGATCGCGCTCGGGGTTCGAGCCGAACGAGGGGTCGGTCCCCATCAGCTTGTTTCTGACCAGGATCATCTGGTTGAATAGCGAACCCAGCGCTGGATAATTGGAGTCGTTGGCGTCGAAGTAGATCGACTGCAGATTTTGGGCGTAGGATTCGCCGAGGCCGGTCGTCGAGCCGATCGCCAGTTTTCTCCAAGGCTCGTTGGCGAGCACGAGGTAATGGAATTTCTCGCGCGTCGCGTGCAGCGGCGACGTCCGCAGGCAGCGATCGTATTCGGCTCGCGCCTCGACGCTAATCTGCTCGATCTCCGCGTCACGGATGATCAGATACCCGCTCGAGTTAAGTTCCTTGTCGATTTCAACCGGACTGATATCTGCAATGTTCACTCTGAGACACCCTCGAAACGCGAATGATAGAGCCGTTGCAAGCGAACGGCCCCCGAAGCTCACGGCGTAATTCGTAGAGCGGTTGTTGTCAATTGATACAGCCACTTACAGTTGAAAGTTTCTCTCCGTGGAACCGATCCGGGGCCGGGCGAGCCAGCCGATCGATATTTATAGCTCAATGGCTAGCCCTCCGGACAGGCTGTCCTGAAACGAATATCTGCGTATGGGGGTTATTGAACACCAGATCATATGCCGGGCGCACATGATAATGTTCCTCACAAAAAATCTGCAACTGGTTTACACGCAGCGGCGTGGCTATCAGGCGAATGTCGGGTTGCGTGCATAGCGTCGTCCCGAGATCGGAGATGCCGAGCCGCTGTAGGGCCGCTTGCATGACCGGTGACCTGGTGAATACGCCGAGTGCCGGAATCGTTAAACCTGAAATTGGAGCATGGAGCGTGGTGGGCGTAACCAGCCACTCCCAGACCAGCGACGATCCCCAGACTATCACCGTTCCGGAGAAATACGGCGCCGCCCCGGCGAGGTCAGCGCGATAGACGGCTGCTTCGCTCACCCGTTCCCGATGGCTCTGTATGGTCCCGTATCCTGTGAATATTGCGATGCCGACCAGAAAACCGAGGCCGGCTTTTTGAAGCGGCCGTAATTCGCCTTCGGCCAGCAGCAGCAAAGGAGAGGCGAAAAGAAATGCAACGCTCATTGCCGAGAACAACACGCGGAACGTCGGCGGGCGCCCGGTCAGGCCCGAGACGATGATCGCGGCCAGCGTGCCGATCAACAGCAGAAAGGCAAGTATCAGACGCTGCGGGAACAGGCCGAACAACAGAAACTGGACGCCGGCGAGAGCGAAAAGAATTGGCGATGCCCACAGCGCCGCAAACGACCGGTACACGCTCGACCACGACAGCAGCGGCGTCTGCAGCGCGAGCGTTTCGGCAAGGAATTTGATGTTGGCATAGTCGAAGATGGGATGAAGCGAATACCAGCCCATGAACATGGCGTGGTCGTTGGCCGACCATCCGACTTTGGCGTATTCGGGCGCGCCGGGAATCCATGGGATGCGGAAAAAGTCGTTGAACAGTGCGCGCAACTGATTGTAGGCGATGACGTTACGCCAATCGTCCGACAATGCGTAGGCCGCCTTGTCCGTCAGGTAAGCCATCACCGCGATCGCTGCGATCGCGGTGATGAAATGGCGGGCCGGCAGCCTGCCGCCGGTCGGGCCGCGCCAGGCGAGCCACAGCAAAGCCGGGCCGACTACGATGAGCCCTAATGCCGCGGCCGCGGGCCTGATCATAAAGCCCAGGATCAGCGCGCCGTAAATGGCCGTCGAAAGCGTGGCGGATCGGGTGGCTTCGCGTTGCGTGCTCAACCAGCAGCCGACCGCGGTCCCGAACAGCAGCGCTGCGGTGATTGTAAACTGCGGCTCCAGCGACGCGCGTGCGAATACGCAACCGGACGCGATAACGAGGGCGGTCGCCACGAGATAGCCCTGTCTCCGCCAATCGCCGCACAGGGCGCGCGAATATAATCCGAGACTGAGGCCGAGCGCGGCCAATGTGGTCCAGCCGTGCGCATAAGGGCCAGCAAACCGGCTGACAAATTTGAGAAGCAGGCCGTAACCGAAGTGGGAAAAAATAAGATGCGGCTCGGGCGCGACCGCGGGTCCGAAACCGGCGCCGGTCATGGCCAATCCGGCATCGTCATTGCCCTCGAACAACGGCGTGCCGATCAGGACGACGCAGAGCATGGTCAGGAACGGTACGCCCAGAACGATCGTGGATCGCCACACGTCTACCGGGTAAGTTGAGAGCGGGCGCAACTGGATCACTTCCTTGTTAGGCCGGTAAATCAATGCTGTTCGCATTCGGCAAGGTAAGAGTCGGCGAGAAACACAACCGGGTTTTACGTTAATCGACGACTGGAACTCGCGCCACTTGATAGCTCAGAAAAAACCGCAATTCGATTGAACCGGTCATGTGCTGGCGCGACTCATCACAAGGGAACCTGCAGCTTTTTTCAACCACGCAACAAATTTTCACTCTGCACTTGATTTACTGCAAATTTTTTGCTGTTTGAGAGGCTCTGTCGTAAAACGCGTAAAATAACAAACTACAATTGCAAGAATTGGGACAGCGTTGGTCGGACTTTTCACGGCATTCATTTGACACAATATCGCCACCGGCGACCGTCCCAAGCTTGGACATCCCTACCATCGTGATTTTCGCACGGCTGAGGGAACCTCAGCGAACACAAGGAGGTAGATCATGCGTCGAATTGCTTTAGTGGCCATCATTTTCGGATCGTTAGCTCCATTACTGGCGTCGGCACCGGCCCACGCTCAGGCTACCCGGACCTGGGTTTCAGGCGTCGGCGACGACGTCAATCCCTGCAGCCGCACGGCTCCGTGCAAGACCTTTGCAGGCGCGATCTCCAAGACGGCCACCGCGGGCGAAATCAACTGCCTCGATCCTGGCGGCTTCGGCACCGTGACCATCACCAAGTCGATGACCCTCAACTGTCATGAGGTACTTGGGTCAATCCTCGCCTCCGGCGTTCCCGGCATCACCGTTAATTCCACCGCCGTCGGCTCCAAGGTCATCCTGAGAGGGCTGCAGATCAACGGCGTCCAGGGTGGTACTGCTGTTGCAGGCACCATCGGCGTCCGCATCCTGGCTGCGGCAGTGGTCGCCATTCAGGACACGGTGATCACTCAGTTCGCGCAGCAGGGCATTATCGACTCGCGTACGGGTGGCGGCACCAAGCTCCTCGTCCAGAACACGATCATCAGTCATAACGTCGGAACCGGCATCTCGCTGAACGCGGGCGCCGTCAGTAACGTCACGATCGATAACGTCAGTTCGATCGACAACCTGTTCGGCATGGCCGTGGGCACCGGCAACAATGCCCAGGTCAAGCGGTCGGTGATGTCCGGCAATGGAACTGGTATCCAGGCGGACTCCGGCTCGCAGGTCGCGATCGATAACACCGCGATCAGCGGCAATACAACCGGCATTGCCGGCGCCGGCTCGATGCGTCTCTCCAACTCCGACATAACGTTCAACGGCAACGGGAGCACTGCGTCTTCGGCCGCATCGTTCGGAAACAACAGGTTCTTCGGCAATGGTTCGATTACCAACCAGCCGGGTCCGGCGGGCACCGCGTCGACCGATATGGGCCAACAGTAACAAGCCTCCGCGTCTTTTCTTCCCGCGCTCGTATTGTCGAGCAACGGAAGGAACAGAGGACAAAAACAAAACCTCGGGCAGCAGTGCCCGAGGTTTTTCTTTTTGGCTTCGCAGCGCAACGCCCAATCAGGTCGCAGGATCGAATGATGCATGCGGATGGATTCCTTATGGCCCAACTAGCGGCCATCTTTCAAAAATCCCGTTTTTCGATGTCTTTTTCACCTCTAGTTCCTCTTAGAACCCATTCGTTGCAACAATGCGGCGAGTTGACGCGGGTTCTGAACCCCCGATTGCGGGACTGCGACTAACCTGCAGGCCTCGCCTTGGCTTCTGGCATGACCTCACGGGTTGGCTCGTGTTGGTAGGGTCATGCCGGTTCTTTCGATCCCAGATTGCGCTCATCGTCTGCTTCTCGTTTTTCGAGTTCTCACAGAGCAGAAGTTCTCAAAACAACCGGGAGATTGAACATGCATAACAAGACAAAATTGTTGGCCATTGCCGGAACGACACTGGCGCTTTTCGCAACATCGGCGCCGGCTCATGCCCAGGCGACCCGGACCTTCGTCTCGGGTGTTGGCAATGACGCCGATCCGTGCAGCCGCACCGCACCGTGCAAGACTTTTGCGGGTGCGATTTCGAAGACATTCATCAATGGCGAGATCGACTGTCTCGATCCCGGTGGCTACGGCACCTTGACGATCACCAAGTCCATCACCATCGATTGCACCGGCACGCTCGGATCGGTGCTCGCGAGCGGGACCACCGGTTTCTCCATCAATATCCCGGTCAGCGCCAACGACCCGCTCAGGACGGTGCGGCTGCGAGGCATCAGCGTCAACGGTACCGGTGCATCGGGAACCATCGGCACGCGAACCGGCGTTCGAGGCGTCAACATCACGTCGGCGGCGGCGGTCACGCTTGAGGACATGGTGATTTCGGATTTTTCGCAGCAGGGCGTCAATGACGTGAGAACAACCGCCGGCGGCAAGCTGTTCATCCGTAATTCGGTGATCAGGAATAATTCCGGCACCGGCATCAGCGCCGCGGCGACGGGCGGCGGCAGCACCGTTACGATCGAGAACGTCCATTCGCTCAACAACGCCTTCGGCGTCGCCACAGCTATCGGCAACAAGGTCAGCATCACCCGGTCGATGTTCGCCGGCAACACCACCGCCGGCGTCGTGGCGGACAGCGGTGCCCAGCTTGGACTGGACTCCTCGCTTGTCTCCGGAAACGGCAACGGCCTGCAAAATGCCGGAACGATGTCGTTCTCCAATTCGGAAATTTCCTTCAACACCACGGGAATTTCCGGAACCACCACGTCGTTCGGCAACAACCGGATCTTCGGCAATACCGGAGCGGGCACGGCGCCGAGCGTCGGAGCCGCCAGCACCGATCATGGTCAGCAGTAACAAGACCTCGCATTCACCCGTCCGTCTCGCAACGGCGCACGGATGAATGCCATTGAAAACAGAAGGTCGCGGGCGACGGTTCGCTCGTAATTCACAACGGTTCTCATGCAATTCGGAGGTTGAATATGTACAACACATCAAAATTGTTGGCGGTAGCCGGGACCACACTCGCGCTGTTCGCAGTCTCGGCGCCGGCTCATGCCCAGGCGACCCGGACCTTTGTCTCGGGTGTCGGTGACGATCTCAATCCGTGCAGCCGCACCGCGCCGTGCAAGACTTTTGCGGGCGCGATCTCGAAAACCTTCATCAATGGCGAGATCGATTGTCTAGACCCCGGTGGTTATGGCTCGGTGACGGTGACCAAATCCATCACCATCGATTGCACCGGCACTTTCGGCTCGATCCTCACGGGCGCGACCAACGGCATCGTCGTCAATATCCCCGTCGGCGCCAACGATCCGTTCAGGACCGTGCGGATCCGAGGCATCAGCATCAACGGTACCGGCGCATCGGGAACCGTCGGCACCCGAGTCGGCCTTCGCGGCATCCACATTTTATCAGCGGCGGCGGTTATGATTGAAGACGTGGTGATCTCGGACTTCACGCTGCAGGGCGTCAATGACGTCAGAACGACCGCCGGAGGCAAGCTGTTTATTCGCAATTCGGTGATCAGGAATAATTCCGGCACCGGCGTCAGCGCCGCGGCGACGGGCGGCGGCAGCACGGTCACGATCGATAACTCCCATCTCCTCAACAACGCCTTCGGCGTCGGCACGGCGATCGGCAACAAGGTCAGCATTACCCGGTCGGTGTTCGCCGGCAACACCACCGCGGGCGTCGTGTCGGACAGCGGTGCCCAGGTTGGACTGGACTCCTCGCTTGTCTCCGGAAACGGCAATGGTCTGCAGAATGCAGGAACGATGTCGTTCTCCGATTCGGAAATTTCCTTCAATACCACGGGAATTTCCGGAACCACCACGTCGTTCGGCAACAACCGGATCTTCGGCAACACCGGCGCGGGAACCGCTCCCGGCGTAGGGGCAGTCTCTTCCGATCACGGTCAGCAGTAACAAGAATTTCTTTTCCGTCCACCTCGCCGGCAGGTGGACGGAATCGTTTCAATGAAAAACGGAAGTCCCGGGCGCGGTCGCTCGGGGCTTTCTTTTCAGGCGCCGTCATCCGCCGCTTTCGTTATCATTGACGGCGTGCCCATGGGCAGTGGTATGGATTTCCCCGGCCTGAGCGATTAGTGTGCCTGCGACCGGTGAGACAGGCTGGATTGGCGATGGGCGGCTGCGGCGATAATTTTGAACGGGATCACGCGGTTCTGCGCGGAAGCAGGTCTGTGTCCGATCGCCTGAGACGAGCATGCTTCGTCGCATTTGCCGCGGCAGTGCTGCTGGTCTCGGCCGGCAATTTTGTCGAGGCCGCAAGCTTCCGACAGGGCGTGTCCGCGTTCAATCGCCATGAATATCTTCTGGCGTCGCAGATTTTCTTTCCGCTGGCAGAGCAGGGCGATCCCGCCGCGCAAAGCTATCTCGGCTTCATGTTCGAAACCGGCCGCGGCGTTCCGCAAAATTACACCGAGGCGGCGATGTGGTACCGCCGCTCTGCGGAGCAGGGCGATAGCCTCGCGCAATATTCGCTCGGTCTGCTTTACGACAGAGGGCAGGGCGTGCCGCAGGACATCGTCGAGGCCAACAAGTGGCTAAACCTTTCGGCCGCCGCGGCGCCGCGGCGGGCCCGGGAAGCCCGCGCGCGCATTCGCGATGCCGTCACCACCAAGATGACGCGCGGCGAAATCGCCCGCGCGCGGCTTCGTGCGCTGGAGTGGGTTCCAACGCGGGAACGGTGATCTTCGATTGCGAACCCGGTGAAAGGGCTTCGCCGGGCGATCAGACAACAAGAAAATCCGAAGCAGAGAGAGCAAGACCGTTGTCGACCTTCGCGAACTGGACGGCGTCGGCGCCCCCGGCTCCGTCGGCGTCGAAGAACAGCCGGCCGGTCGCATCATCGAAGATGATACGGTCGTCTGCGTCGGCCGCGGCCGTTCCATGTGCGAATGCTCCTGCCGCCAGGGCGCCGTCCGCCAGCCCGACAAAGACGCCGTTCTCGAGCCGGATCTGGTCGACGCCGACGCCGTAATCGAGGATGGTATCGACATTGTTCGAAGCGTTGAGCGCGGTGTTGAACAGGAACTGATCGCCGCCGCCGCCGCCCGTCAGGCTGTCATTACCGGCCCCGCCGTTGATGGTGTTGTCGCCGTCATTGCCCTGAATGTACTGATCGAACTCATTGCCGGTCAGATCGATCGCCGCCGTTCCGCCGTGGTCGGTGGTCGTGAGGGCTTCGATCTCCGCGCCGGAAGTGAGCGTATAACTCGTACTTGTCCGCACCACGTCGTAGCCCTGGCCCGCCAGTTCGACCAGCACGTCGCCGCCGTTGCCGACGAAATACTGATCGTTGCCGAGCCGGCCCTGCATCGTATCGCCGCCTCCGGCCCCGGCAATGTTGTTGTCGCCGTCATTGCCCACGATGGTCTGACTGAACTCGTTGCCGGTCAGACTGATCGCCGCGGTACCGCTGCTGTTGGTGGTGGTGAACTGTTCGATCGCTGCCCCGGAGCCCAGCGAATAGCTGATGCCGGTGCGCACCGCGTCGGTTCCCTGGCCCGCCAGTTCCGTCACCACGTCGCCGGCGTTGTCGATGAAATAGGTATCGTCGCCAAGCCGGCCCTCCATCCTGTCGGCGCCTCCCGCGCCGTCCAGAATGTTGTTGCCGTCGTTGCCCAGCAGGTATTGCCGCACGGAAAGATCGCCGAACTCGTTGCCGGTCAGATTGATCGCCGCCGTACCGCTGTGGTCGGTGGTTGTAAGGGCTTCGATCTCCGCGCCGCCGGTAAGCGTATAGCTTACGCTCGCGCGCACCACGTCGTAGCCGTGGCCCGCCAATTCGACCAGCACGTCGCCGGAATTGTCGACAAAGTACTGGTCGTCGCCGAGACGGCCTTCCATGGTATCGGCGCCCGCCTTGCCGTCGATCGTATTGGCGCCGTCATTGCCCAGAATGTACTGGCCGAACTCGTTGCCGGTCAGATCGATCGCTGACGTACCGCCGTGATTGGTGGTCGTGAGGGCTTCGATCGCCGCACCGGAAGTGAGCGTATAGCTTACGCTCGTTCGCGCCACGTCGTAGCCCTGGCCCGCCAGTTCGACCAGCGCGTCGCCGGCATTATCGACGAAATACTGATCGTCGCCGAGCCGGCCTTGCATCGTATCGGCGCCTCCCACCCCATCGATATTGTTGGCGCCGTCATTGCCCAGAATAAGCTGGGAGAACTCGTTGCCGGACAGGGTCATCGCCGCCGTGCCGGTGTTGTTGGTGGTGCTGAATTCTTCTATCGCCGCTCCAGCACCGAGCGAATAGCTGATGCTGGTTCGCACCGCATCGGTTCCCTGGCCCGCCAGTTCGACCACCACGTCGCCGGCATTGTCGACGACATATGTGTCGTTGCCGAGCCGGCCTTCCAACCTGTCGGCGCCGCCCCCGCCATCCAGAACATTATTGCCGTCATTGCCCAGAATGTATTGAACGCGGTCATTACCGGTCAGGTTGATCGGCGCCGTACCGCCGTGGTCGGTGGTTGTCATGGCTTCGATCTCCATGCCGCCGATGAGCGTATAATTCGTGCTCGCGCGCACCACGTCGTATCCCTCGCCCGTCAGCTCGAACACCGTGTCGCCGGCATTGTCGACGAAATACTGATCGTTGCCGGCCCGGCCGTGCATCTCGTCGCGGCCGCCCGCCCCGTCGATGGTATTGTCGCCGTCGTTGCCCGTAATCGCCTGATCGAACTCGTTGCCGGTCAGATTGATCACCGCGGTCCCGCCGTGGTCGGTAGTCGTGAAGGCTTCGATGCTTGCGCCGGGGGTGAGCCTGTAGCTCACGCTGGTTCGCACCACGTCGAAGCCCTGGCCGCCCGATTCGACCAATATGTCGCCGGCATTGTCGACGAAATACTGATCGTTGCCGGCGCGCCCTTCCATCCTGTCGGCGGCGGCGCTCCCGCCTCCGGCAATATTGTTGTTGCCGTCATTGCCGACAATGGTCTGACTGAACTCGTTGCCGGTCAGACTGATCGGCGCCGTGCCGGTATTGTCGGTGGTGGTGAATTCTTCAATCGATACCCCGGCACCCAGCGAATAGCTGACGCTGGTTCGTACCGCGTCGGTTCCCTGGCCCGCCGGTTCGATCACCACGTCGCCGGTATTGTCGACGACGTATGTATCGTTGCCGTCGCCGCCGCTCAACGTGTCGAGTCCGGCGCCGCCGTCGAGGGTGTTGGCATTGCCATCCCCCGTGAGGACATCGGCGAACGACGTGCCGACGATATTTTCAATTCCGGAGATCACGTCGCCGGCCGCGTCGCCACCCGACAGCGAATTTGCGGCAAGGTTGATCGTCACCGCCGCCGATCCCGCATAGCTGATGGTGTCGGATCCGAGGCCGCCGATCAGGGTGTCGCTCCCGGCGCCACCTCGGAAGAAGTCGTTGCCGGCGCCGCCGTCGAACACGTCGTTGCCGGTGCCGCCAACAAACACGTCAGCCCCCGAACCGCCGGTCAGGGCCGATGCGGCACTGTCATTGGAAAGGTCGATCGAGAATCCGCGCGCAAGACCGGCGCCATTGATCGTTACCGCCGCATTGGTCACCAGCGAGCCATCGATCGTGATCTGGAACGCGTTTGCTGCCAGACCATCGATGGCATGTGCGGCGCCCGGACCCAGCGTCAGGTTGGTGGGGCCGTTGCCGAGCCGAATGCTCTCGGTGCTCTCGACGCGGCGAAAATCCGTGTCCGAAATCGTAATGCCGCCCGCGAAGGCAAGCGTGTCATTGCCGGCGCCGCCGACCACGCGCAGGAACGTGGGATCGGCGATCGAGAGGACGTCATTGCCTTCGCCGCCGCGCAATACATCGCCGCCGCCGCCACCGATCAGAACGTCGTTGCCGCGGCCGCCGATCATCACATTGGCGGAAGCGTCGCCAGTCAGGGTCTCGCCCGCGGAGGAGCCCTGATGGGTGACGTGGTTGGCCGAGCCGTCAATAGTCGCGCTGCCAAATATTACATATGCGTTGCCGGTCCCTTCCAGACTGGCACCGACGATGAGGTCGTCAAAGCCATCGCCGTTGACGTCGCCGGCCGACGAAACCCCGTAGCCGGAACCGGCCCAGACGCTCGCTCCGTTGATGACGAAGCCGCCGTTGCCGGCCGCGACCGCCGCGAGATCAATCTCCGCCGCAAAACCTCCGGCCTTGCCGAACACCACGTAGCTGTCACCGGCAAAGTCGCGGCTATTGTTCGGGCCAAAAGCCTCCCGGGCTCCGATGATGATGTCGTCATATCCATCGCCGTTGACGTCGCCGGCCGAAGCGACCGACCGCCCGGAGCGGTCGTTTGGGTCCTGACCGTGAATGACAAAGCCGCCAGCGCCCGCCGCGACCGCTGCAAGATCGATCTCCGCCGCAAAGGCGGCGGCGCCGAACACGACATAGGTATCGCCGGCGAGATTTCGGGAGTTCGACGGGCCGTCGGCCTCGTCGGCGCCAATGATGAGATCGTCGAAACCGTCATTGTTGATGTCGCCGGCGGACGAGACCGACCAGCCCGACAGGTCGTTTGGGTCCTGTCCGCGGATGACGAAGCCACCGTTGCCGGCCGCAACTGCCGCCAGATCGATCTCTGCCGCAAATTGGCCGGCGTGTCCGAACACCACATAGGTGTTGCCGGCATTGGGGCGGGCATTGGCTGGTCCAGCGCCGCCGATCGCGCCGATCAGGAGATCGTCATAGCCGTCGCCGTTGACGTCGCCGGCGGAAGCGACCGAAAAACCGGCCGCATCGTTGTTGCCGTGGATAACGAAGCCGCCATGTCCGGCCGCGATCGTCGCGAGATCGACATTCATGGGCACGGGCTGGCCGGTAACACGGTCGGCCGCATAGCCGCCAGCATGACCGAACACGACGTAGACGTCGCCGGAATCAAGATGTGCGTTGCCTGCGCCGTCCGCCTGGTAGGCTCCGATGATCAGGTCGTCGAAGCCGTCGCCATTGACGTCGCCGGCGTTCGCCACCGACAGGCCGGACCAGTCCAGCTGATCTTCGCCATAGATGGCAAAGCCGCCCCTCCCGACTTCCACATCCGAGAGATTGACCCCGCCCGGAAAATTAGGAAAACCGCCCGCGAATCCAAACACCAGATAGCTCTCGCCGGCCCCGGTGCGTGTGTTGCCCGGACCGTCGCCTTCAGGTGCTCCAATAATCATGTCATTGAAGCCGTCGCCGTTGAAATCGCCGGTCGCGGACACCGACCATCCGGTACTGTCGAGCTGATCCTGCCCCCGAATAATGAAGCCGCCATTCGAGTTCGCGACAGTGCCGAGATCGACGGCGGCGCCTGCGCCTGCGCCGCCAAAAACCACATAGGTGGCGCCCACCTGTTGGGTGAAGGGAAAGGCGCGATCCCACCCGGGCGCCCCAATGACCAGATCGTCGAAGCCATCGCCGTTGATGTCGCCGGCCGATACGGCCTGACCGACATTATCGCCACCACCCGCGCCTCGGATGATGAAGCCGCCGTTTCCCGCTGCGATGTTAAGAAGATCAATGGCCATGAATGGCGTATCCCTTTCCCAAGCCCGCCGTTCTGATGGCTGCGGGCTCAAGCGCACATTGGCTCAGTTTTTTATCACCGGGCGATCCGCAAATCCATCAATGCGATCTGTGAGGCGGCGCCGCACGTCGCAGGTTCCATGTGACGAATGGGACTTTGAATACTGCGCTGCTTCGCAGGTCGAGCCGATCGGGCCCTGGCGATCTGCAGTTCCGCGGCGATTCAGACGTACATCCAGAGCGGCAGGTCGATTAGCACGACCTCAGTGGCACGCGCCAGTCTTGGCGAAATTGGCTGTCGAACCGAATGGCATCGACCTGAGGTATCGTTGAGCGCTGGGCCGGCGCGCCGGTGAGCGGCAATCGAACTCCTGACGCGCCGTTGCGAGTTGGCCGGGCGTCAGCGATGGCGCGGCGTCAGCTGTTGTATTTGTCGTTGATGACCTTGCGAGCGCATTTATACACCGGCGATTGGTCCAGGGTCATGCAATACTTGCCGCCGATGGTGACTCCGGGAACCTTGTTCTTCATGCCGGAGGGCAATGTGACAAGGCGATCCCCGCGCGTGTAGAAAATCCGGAAGTGGCAGACCCTCGGTGCGCGCGCATCGCATCCGAACGGCGCGCTGGTCGTCTGGACCGGAGCCGTCCGCGCGGAAGCCGCAGGAGCTGCGGGCGTTGCCGCGGAGGCGGCGCCGCACAACGCCAGGGCATTTGCAACAATGAAAAACGCGCGCTTCATCGAAATTCCTCCACGCAACTGCGTCAGCACAAAGAAGTGGACGCCTGCATCAATCCATCGACGATCAGTTTGCGCCAGGCTGGACCATTGCAGGTATCCTTGTTCGGGATGAACCGGCTGCCGCCGAACCAGGGATGGTTCAGATTGCTGCTGGTCCAGTCGATACCCACGCCCTTGCCGTCGGCGAGCTTGACGTTGGTGAACCAGTCGAAGCGCCCTTCGAGCGGGCTGTGGGGTGCGTCGACCTGGAAGCCGATGAACATCGCAGTCGGCGCCTGCAGACGAAAATTGCAAAAATATTCGTCGAGCGGCAGGGTCGCGTCCGGGATCGGCGCGGCGGACATCAATTGCGTGCTGCTGACCGGCAGCATGGCGGCCAATGCCTGGCGGTCCTGGCCTTTGGGCTTCAACCAAGGAAACACGATCATGCTTCCGGCGTCATAGCTGCCGTATTTCCCGCGAACGAAGGTCATGCTCACGACCCCGGCCAATCCGAGATAATCGGTATTTTTCCGAAACAGTTGAAAGTTTCGTCGCGACGCGCAGTCGACGTTCAGGCGTACGGGAAGAAATTGCGCCATGCCGCCGGGCACACATGCCGGCGTTTGCGCGGCGGCGGACAGGGGATGCCGCAACATCGACACCGCGCCCACCGACATTCCCAGAAATGCGCGTCTGTCGAACCCGGTCATGCAATGCCTCTTGCTTGAAATACGCAGATTTGAAAATGCGTAAACAAACAGTAACGAAGACGCCATTGCTGTCAAAGAATAATGTAATCATGGTTTACGGGAAACGGCCTGTTTAGCTTGCTAAGTCACGCGTTTACTACGTCAGGTCGTGACGGCGAATCCGATCCTGACGGAGCTTCGGTAATCAATCTTACCGCTGCCAATGCAGGCGATTCAGCTCGGCAAGAACTGGATCGCGGCGGCGCGCGAGACGGTATGCGAGAGTCGATTTGCAACCTGGCATACCGATAACGAAGATTCTGGCGGCGATGATCCCCGGACCATGACCGGGCGCGCTCCTTAGCCCAGCAGCGCCTCGATCAGCCAGCCGATCCAGATCGCCGGCGCGAGGAAAAGCCCGAAGGGCAGGAAGGCGGTGGCTTTCAGCGGGCGCTTGTTGAAATATCCGCTGACGACGTAAGCGCCGAGCGCCGACAGCGTGGCAAGTTCGATCACGGCAAAGATCGTCGCCCAGCCCAGCCATGCGCCTGCGACGGCGGCGAGCTTGATGTCGCCAAGGCCAAGCCCGTCGCGGCCGCGCCAGCGCCGGTAGGCGATCATCAGCAACAGCATCGGCACCGCGATCGCGGCGGCCCGCAACGCCGCCGATGCCACCCCTGACCAGTCCGCGTCGGGTCCGACGGTGCCCGCGCGCAGCAAACCCAACGCCGCCGCCGCCGCCGTCAGTTCGTTCGGAATGATGTAGCGGCTGTTATCCGTGACCGCGATCGCGAGCATCAGCGCGCCGAGGAACGCGCCGGACAGCCCCTCCGGTCCGGGCGAGGCGACAAGGCTGATGCCGACGGCGGCCAATAGCGCGATGCCGAGAAAGGACTGCGGGCTGAAGCTGCGAATGCGCGGCGCGTCGATCACGCGATCAGCGCGGGACCTGAGGCGCGGGCAGCACGACCACCGGGTTGCTGGTGCCGACCAGCCGGTTGTTCATCTTGGTTCGCATTTCTTCGGCGATGACGTGCGCATCGACGGCATCCTTGATCACGGTCGGCCGGATGAACAGGATCAGCTCGGTTCGCGTCCGCAACGTATTCTGGTGCGAGAAGGCGTCGCCGACGCCGGGAATCGAATCCAACAGCGGAATGCCTTGGCGCTGCTTGTTCTCGGATTCGCTGATCAGACCCGCGAGCAACACCGTTTGCCCGCTCACCACCGAAATCGAACTCTTCACCCGGCGCTGCGATATCGTCGGCGTCAGGGTCGGCGTGGTGGTGCTGCCGGCGGCGACGTTGCTGATTTCCTGCTCGATATCGAGCACGACATTGCCGTTCGAATTGGCGCGCGGCAGCACCCGCAGAATGATGCCGGTGTTCTTGTAGTCGATGGTGCTGACCACCGTATTGTTCGCCGTCAGCACGGTCGCGGTGCCGGTCGAGAACGGCACCTGATCGCCGACCTGCAAGGTCGCCACCTGATTGTCCAGCACGACCAGCGACGGGTTCGACAGCACCTTGACATTGGTGACGCCATGCAGCGCGTCGAGGACCACGCGCGGTGAATTTTCGGATCCGATCAGGAAATTGAAACCGGGAAGCACGCGCCCGATCAGCGCGCCGGCCGCGGCGTTAACGGCATTGCTGGCGGGCTCGATTGCGTTGGTACCGGAGCCGACGCCGCTGATCGTGTTGGAGATCGAGCCCTTCTGGCTTGCCAGGAAAAACTGCACGCCATAGTTCAGCGTATCGTTCAGCGTGACCTCGGCGATCGTCGCCTCGATCGCGATCTGGCGCTGCGGCCGGTCGATCTGGCGGATGGTCTGCTCGACGACGCGTTGCGATTCCTGATCGGCGTAGACCAGCACGGCGTTGTTGGTGACATCGGCGGTGATGCGGACGTTGGGCAGAATGGCGCCGCCGCCTGCCGACTTTGCGCCGGTTCCCGGCAGGCTGCCGGCCGCGGGTGGAGCATCCTGCGTCCCGGCGGCGGCGGGGGCGGCACGCGCGGCAAAGGACGCGCCGCCCCCGGCGCCGGCGCCACCGCTATTCATCCCGGGATATGCGCCGGATGCGCCCGTACTCGGCGGCAACCCGCTCAACGCCGCGACCGAGCCACCCGAGGACGAGACCGAAATGCCGCCGCCGGGAGAAATCTGGCTCGAAGCGTTATCGAGCGAGCCGCCTCCGGCGCGGCTGCCGGTCAGCATTTCCGTGAGCAGCGCCACGATCTGCTTCGAATTCCCGTAGCGCAGCGGGTAGGCCTTCAGGTTGACGCCTTCGGTATCGGACTTGTCGAGCCGCGCGATCCAGACGCCGGCGCGCTTGAGATATTCGGGCTTCTGGCTGACCACCAGGATCGAATTGAGCCGGCCGATCGGCTGGAACTTGACGACGCCCTGGCTGAGGCCACCGTCGCCGGAATCCATGATCTTTTCGATCTCCGAGATGATCGGTTCCGGCGTACTGTTCCGGACCGGGAAAATCCCGACCGACTGACCGCGCATCCAGTCGGCGTCGAAGGAGAGGATGGTGTCGATCGCGGCGCCACGGTCGGAACCGCTGCCCTGGATAATCAGGGTGTTGCGCGCGACATCCGGGCGAACCGTGTTGGCCTTGACGCCGAAGGCATCCAGCAGCTTGAACACGGTCTGGGCCGACACATAGCGCAGCGGTACCACGCTGATGCCTTGCCCCGGTTCGGCGGACCTGCTGCGGTCGATGCCGCCGACAGCTTCGCTCGCCGGAAGCAGACGGTAGCTGTTGGTGCGGTCGCGCACGAGAGCCACGCCGGACATGCGCAGTGCGTTTTCCAGGACGTATAGCGCGTCGGCTTTTGGAACCGGGCGTACTGACGCCAGCGTCACGGTGCCCTGCACCCGTGGATCGATGGTGTAGCCGACGCCAAGTACGTCACCGAGGATGACCTTGGCCACCGTGGCGACCGGCGCGTTTTCGAAATTGAGGTCATAGCCCGAGCCGGAACCGGTATCTTCCCGTTCCAGCAAGGTGGCGCCCGGCGGCGGAGTGCCGTCGCTCAGGTAAATCGCAGCCTGCCGGTCGCCGCCACGCTTGAGGGCGGTGGCGCCGGTGTCGGTGGTCTGGCGCGGCAACAGGTCGATCGAGCGGATCTTATCGACAATTTCCTGGCCGCGGGGGTCTTTTGGATTGCTCTCGACCGACTGGTCCGCCGTTACGATGCAGGCGGTCAGCAGGATCGGAGACAAAAATAGAACGAGGGTTCCAGTCAACCCTGAACGCAGGCGCCAAAGCGGGTGGACCACTTTCAACAAAATACGCCTACCAAAGCTCGATGATGCACTGACTTAAGGGTGCCCGGCCGAAGTGTTAACAGCATTCAAAATTTGCATCACAATTATGTTTTTGCTACTTAATAAGTCAAGAGGTAAGGCTTGGACCATGCCGCAAGCTGTTGCTTTCCAGTAACAAGGTTAGCGTTGTGAATTCGATGCGAGACCTTTCTGCAGAGACCTTTCGGCAGCATCTCCTGGAAAAATATTCATTGCCGCCGAAGGCGCGCGCGCGCGTCGAAAATCCCGCCAATTCCACCCTGGCCCGGCCGCTCCGCGAATTGTGGGAGGCCACCGACCTGTCGGCCGGCGAGTTCGCCGACGAGGTTTCGGACTATTGGGGTGTGGTCAGGCTCAGCCTGCCGCAATTGTTGAACAGCACCCCGTGTCTTGATGGCTTTTCGCGCCGCTTCCTGCGTGAATCCACGATCTTCCCGGTTCGCGCCGCCAACGGCGGTTATCGCCTCGCGGTAGCCGACCCGTCCGACACCGCGGCCATCCGCGCCGCCGAGATCGTCTTCGGCACGCCGGTGGAAGTCGCGGTCGCCTCGTTCGAGGACATCACGACGGTGCTCGATCAGCGCGTCGAGGCCGGCGAGGCCGGCACCGACGACGGCTCCAAAGGATCGACCCAGCAATCCGACGACGACATCGAAAGCCTGCGGGACCTTGCCAGCGGCGCGCCGGTGGTGCGTGCGCTCAACGATCTTCTGGAGCGCGCGGTCGAGCTTCGCGCTTCCGATATCCACATCGAACCGTTCCGAACCGGTCTGGTGGTGCGCATGCGCGTCGATGGATTGTTGCGGGCAATGAATGCGCCATCGGGCATTCCACCGCAGGCACTGATCTCGCGTGTAAAGATTCTCGCCGGGCTCAACATCGCCGAGCGGCGGTTGCCGCAGGATGGCGCGGCGCGGGTGCGCGTCAGCCGCTCCGAACTCGACGTCCGCGTCGCCACCATGCCGACGCAGCACTCCGAGAGCGCCGTCATCCGCTTGCTGCCGCGCGACCGCGGGCTGCTCGAAATGAGCAGGCTCGGTCTTGCGCCCAAGGACGAGCAGGTCATGACCCGGCTGCTGGCGCTGCCGCACGGCATGATCGTGGTGACGGGGCCGACCGGCAGCGGCAAGACCACGACATTGGCGACCATGCTGTCGATTCTCAACGAGCCGACCCGCAAGATCCTCACCATCGAGGATCCGGTCGAATATGAAATTCCCGGCATCAACCAGAGCCAGGTAAAACCGTCGATCGGGCTGACCTTTGCCACCGCGATGCGATCCTTCGTCCGCCAGGATCCCGACGTGATCATGGTCGGCGAAATCCGCGACGCCGAGACCGCGCATATCGCGATTCACGCCGCGTTGACTGGCCATCTTGTTCTGACGACGCTGCACACCGACACCGCCGCCGCCGCCGTGCCGCGGCTGATCGATCTGGGCATCGAGGGTTTTCTGCTGAAGTCGACGCTGCGCGCCGTGGTGGCGCAGCGGCTGGTACGGGTGTTGTGCGATCGCTGCAAGGTGCCGCACAAACTGACCCAGGCGGATATCGACAACGACCCGCGCTTCGCCGTGATCGGCTTCAATGCCGGCGAGACGATCCACGAAGCCGGCGGCTGCGAACGCTGCGGCGGCACCGGTTATCGCGGCCGCAACGGCGTGTTCGAGATTCTCGAGATGTCCGACGAGGTGCGGAAACTGATCGGGCCGCAGACGGATTCGCACACCATCGATACCGCGGCGATGCGCGGCGGCATGACCACGATGCTGGTGGATGCCGTTCGCAAGTGCCGCGCCGGAACGACCACCGTGCCCGAGGTTTTCCGCGTCACGACAATTCGCTGAGCGGAGGCAGCTTCATGGGTTTTGAATCGCGCATATCTCCATTTGTCGTCCCCGCGAAGGCGGGGACCCATACACGCTGCGCTCTCGTTTTTGCTCACGGGCGACGCCACACATTCAGCCGCCATCCTGAGGAGCCGCGCGCTTGCGCGGCGAGGATGGCCGAGGGCGCTTGTGGCCCATCCTTCGAGGCTCGCCCAAGAGGGCGAGCACCTCGGGATGACGGCGGGGTTGGTGCAATCTTCTGCAAAATTCATAGCAGATATACGCATCCCTCGGCGCAAGAACAGGGACGGCGATAATGCCGAACTATCGCTATCGCGCCATGAACGGCAACGGCGACCTGGTTAGCGGCGCTATTGCGGCTCCCGCGCCGGGCGATGTCGCGGCACGGATCGAACGGCTCGGTCTGGTGCTGGTGGACAACGTCACGCTGGAGGAGGGCGGCTCGGCGCGCAGCGCCTTCAGCCTGTTCAACAAGCCCAAGGCGGAAGACGTCACGATTTTTACCCGCGATCTCGCGCTGCTGCTGCGCGCGGGCGCGCGGATCAATGACGGCCTCGAACTGCTCGCCGCCGACCGCGATTTCGGCCGCTTGCGGCCGGTGGTCGCCGATATCCGCTCGCACGTCGTCGCCGGCGAAAGCTTCGCTGAGTCGCTGGCGCGGCATGAGGGACTGTTTCCCGCGATGTATGTGGCGCTGATCCGGGTCGGCGAAGCCTCCGGGTCGCTGGACCAGGTGCTCGAAGTGCTGGCCGACGAGCGCAGCCGCACCGAGGCGCTGAAGCGCCGGCTCGGCGACGCCATCCGCTATCCGATCTTCGTGCTCGGTGCTGCGGGCTGTGTGCTGCTGTTCTTTCTCACCTTCGTGCTGCCGCAATTCGCCAGCGTGCTGACCGATTTCGGCGCCAAGGTCGATCCGTTCATCCTCGGCTTTTTGAACTTCTCGACCTTCCTGCGCAACAATTCCGATGCGGTGCTGGCGCTGGTTGCAGCATTCATTGCAGGAAGCTGGCTGCTGCTGCGCCAGCAAGGCGTTCGCCGCGGCATCGCCAATGCGCTGGCAAAGTTGCCGGCGATCCGGCAGGTCATGACGTTTTACCGGACCTCGCTGTTCTGCCGTAATCTCGGCGTTCTGCTCGGCAGCGGAGTTAACTTGACAACCACGCTGCGGATTCTGGTTGATATGATGTCGACGGCAGGTCCCTCGGCGGTGTGGATCGACGCCGCCGAGCGCGTCCGTCATGGCGCAAAGCTGTCGGATGCGCTATCCGATACCCATGCTTTGCCGGCGATGGCGGTGCGGATGCTGCGGCTCGGCGACGAAACCGGGCAACTGCCGATGCTGGCGGGCCGTGTCGCCGAATTCTACGAGGCCAAGCTGCAGCGCACGCTCGACCGCGTGGTCGGCATCGCCGGACCCGCGGCGATCATTGTGATCAGCATCGTGGTCGGCGGACTGATCGTGTCCGTGATGACGGCGCTGATGTCCGTCAGCCAGATCATCGGCTGAATTTTGAGGAGATGGTTGAGGTGGGTCCAAACGTTCTGAGTTCGGCAAGACGCCGGCGCCGCAACTCACAAGCCGGCTTCACGCTGGTCGAGATCCTGGTTGTGATCACGATCATCGGGTTGATCATGGCGCTGGTCGGGCCGCGCGTGCTCGGCTATCTCGGCGAGTCCAAGGCGAAGGCCGCCAAGATCCAGATCGAGAGTTTTTCCAGCGCGCTCGATCTCTACTACCTCGACCTCGGGCGATACCCGACCTCGGCCGAAGGACTTGCCGCGCTGACGCGCGCGACCAACGCGCCGGGCTGGAACGGGCCTTACTTGAGGGGCGGCGTGGTTCCCAACGACCCGTGGGGCCACGGCTACGTCTACCGCTCTCCCGGCGAGCGTGCGCCGTACGAAATCATTTCGCTCGGCTCCGATGGACAGGAAGGCGGCAGTGGAACGGCAACCGACATTGCGAGCGGCACGCGCTGAAGCCACATATTCAGCCGTCATCCTGAGGAGCCGCGCGCTTGCGCGGCGTCTCGAAGGATGGTCCCGGGCGCCGGTGGCGCATCCTTCGAGGCTCGCCGAAGACGGCGAGCACCTCAGGATGACGGCAGCGGGGGCGGCGGGTTTCGCGCTGATCGAAATCCTGTGCGTGCTAGCCGTCATCGGCTTGCTTGCGGCGATCATCCTGCCCGCGATCCCGCGCGCGACCTCGCGGGCGAAGCTTGAGAGCTTTGCGGTCGAAACCGCCGCCCTGCTGAAGGCCGATCGCAGCGCGGCGTTGCGGCGGCAGGTCCAGGTGACGACGCAGGTCGATGCCGCGACGCGGTCGATCCGCTCCGGCATCACCGGCCGCATCATTCGCTTTCCCGCCGATGTCGCGCTCGACGCATATCTGTCATCGCGCTGCGCCGACCGCAATGCCGGCCGGTCGATCGATTTCTTTCCGTCGGGCATGTCGTGTGGCGGCACTATTGCGCTGGCGCGTCCCGGCTTCGGTTACGAGGTTCGCGTCAACTGGCTGACCGGAGGCGTCGAGATTGTCCAGCAAAAGCTGCTCTGACGGCGCCGCGGGGTTCACCCTGATCGAGGCTCTCGTCGCATTGGCGATCGTAGCCGCAGTGCTGGGCTCGATCGGCGCGGTGATCGCGACCACCGCGAAGGGCACGCGCGGAATCGACCAGCGCCTGGCCCTGAGCGGTACCGCCGAAACCATCCTTGCGGCGTTGCCGGCGCGCGCGCTGCTAAAACCCGGGCGTCAGTCCGGTGAAACCGCCGGCCATCGCTGGCGCATCGATGTTTCGCCGATGAATGTCGCGGTGGAGAACGATGCGCCGCAAACCCAGCGCTTCGTTCCGCTCGCGGTCACCATGCGGGTACAGGCGCCCGGCGGACCCACGTTGCAGGTCACCACGGTGCGTCTGGTGCCGAAGGTCGCCGAATGAGCCCGCGCAGCCGCCGCAACTTTGCCGACGAGGCTGGCTTCACGCTGATCGAAGTGCTGATGGCGACACTGCTGATGACCGTGATTCTCGGCGCCCTGGCGACCGTGACGGCGCAGTGGTTGCCGAACTGGAACAGAGGCATGGCGCGGGTGCAGCGCGCCGAGCGGCTGGCGATCGGGCTGGAGCGCATCGCCGCGGATCTGTCGGTCGCGGAAATGATGCCGATCAATGCCGAGGCCAAAACACCGCTGTTCGAGGGCGCCGAATTGTCGGTCACCTTCGTTCGCACCGCGGTCGGTCCAAACTCCCGGCCCGGCCTCGAAATCATTCGCCTGATCGAAAAGGCCGACGCGCAGGGGCTGGCGCTGGTGCGCGAGCGCGCGCCGTTCGTGCCGATGCCGGCGGATGCGCAAATGCGGTTCGCCGATCAGGTGGTGCTGATCCGTGCGCCGTTTCGGGTGTCGTTTTCCTACGCCGGGCCGGACCAGGTCTGGCAGTCGTCATGGCGCGGCCAAAAACAGCTTCCGGAGATGATCCGCATCGCGGTCCGGGACATCGCGACCGGGCAGGTGCTCGGCGTTTCCAGCGCCGCCATTGTCCATGTCCACGCGCCGGCGGAATGCGCGCGCGCCAAGAACCCCTTGCAGTGCCTGAACGAGGGGACGAAGCCGGACAGCGACAAGAAGGAAGAGCAGCTCTGATGCTCCTTTCGAAGCACGGCAAGCGGAACGCACGCGGCTTCATCGTCGTCGCGGTGCTCTGGATTCTCGCGGCGCTCTCGGCGCTGGTGCTGATCTATCTGACCTATGTCACCAACACCGCCGTGGTGGTGACGGGCAGCACCGACCGCGTTCAGGCCGACGCGCTGGCGACCGCAGGCATCGAGCTCGCGGCGTATCAGTTGACCGCGGTCAAGGAAGACGCCCGGCCGAGCAGCGGAACATTCAATGCCCGGATGGGCGCCGCGCGGATTTCGGTGACGTTTCGATCTGAAGCCGCGCGAATCGACCTTAACGCCGCACCGAAAGGGCTGCTGGCCGGGCTCATTATCGGGCTCGGCGGCGCTCCTTCCGACGCCGCCGATTACGCCGATCGCATTGTGGCCTGGCGGGCGCCGACCGAGCGGGGCGAAGACGATCCCGAAACCTCGTCCTATCGCACGGCGGGAATTGCCTATACGCCGCGCCACGCGCCGTTTCCGCAGGCCGAGGAGTTGTGGCTGGTGCGTGGCATTCCGCCTGTCGTGGTCGAGCGGATGCTTCCGTTTGTGACTGCGTTCAGCAACATGGCGGCGGTGAATATTATCGATGCAGCACCTCAGGTGGTGGCGGCGCTGCCGGATATGACGCCGCTGCGGTTACAGGAGCTGCTGTCGCAGCGCGGCGATCCGCGGCTGGATCCGCGTTCGGTGCTGGCGCTGGTCGGTGGCGAAGGCGCCACGCTTGCGGCGTCCAAGGCTTACCGGATCGCGGTCGGAATCGAGTTTGACAGCGGGCGGCGGGCCGCCATGGAGGCGGTAATCCTGCTTCTCGAAGAGGGCGATGAGCCTTATCGTGTATTGTCATGGCGCAACGCTTCTGATGGTGCTACGGCGCCGCAAAGGGCCGCTTTACGATGAAGTCGCAATGAAGTTCCTGCAACCGATCGGCGCGTTCCTGCGCGGCTGGACCGACAGCGTCGCCGCTGCGGTAATCGCCGCATTCGACCGCGTGTCGTCGCCGCGGGTGATCCGGCTGATCGAACTGGACAATGGCGACTTCAAAGTCGAATCGCCCGGCAAGTCCGAGAACATGCCGGCACGCATCGGGTTTGCCGACGGCAGCCTCTCCGCGCCCAACCTGGCGCCAATGTTCAAGGGAAGCCGGGTCGAGATCGACCTGCAGCCGAAGCGTTTCCTGTTCCGTCCGCTTGAACTGCCGGCACGCGCCAGGGATTTCCTCGACGGCATCGTGCGCGCGCAGATCGACCGGTTGACGCCGTGGAGCGCCAGCGAGGCGGTGTTCGGTTGCAGTAGCCCGGTCGAGAGCGGCACTGAAAGCATCACGACAGTGATTGCGGCCACCACCCGCAAGGTGGCGATGACCTATATCGAGGCGGTAGCGCGATTCCACCCCGCAGCGGTCGCGGTTTGCACCGAGGTCGCAGAGCGCAATGCCGGGCGGGTCAAGGTGTTTGAGCAAAAGGCCCGCGGCCACCTCGATGCGACGCGACTGAGCCGCGCGCTGCTGATCGGGGCCGGCGCCATCGCGGTTTGCGCATTGCTGTCGGTGATGACGGCGGCCTATATCGGCGACCAGCTCGGTGCGCAGGAAGAGGAATTGGCGCGGCAGATATCGCAGCGCCGCGCCGCTATCCGCGCCAGCAGCGATGGCGGCGACCGCTCGCCGGTCGCGGCACTGGAGCGGCGCAAGCACGAGACGCCGGCGAGCGTCATCGTGCTCGATGCGCTGACCCAGGTGCTGCCGGACCATACCTATATCACCGAGCTGCATCTGGCCGGCACCAAGCTGCAGATCGTCGGCATCACCCGCGATGCGCCGTCGCTGATTCCGCTGATCGAGCAGTCCCAGCATTTTACCCGCGCCACCTTTTATGCGCCGACCACGCGCTCGTCCTCGGATCCCGGCGAGCGCTTCCATATCGAGGCGCGGATCGAGCCGAAGAACACGGTGGCCCCATGAGCACCGGGCAGGCGATCACCCGCGCGCTGACGCGCTCGCCGCTGATCGCGGTCGTGCTGTATGCCGTTACGATCGGCGGTCTGCTGGCGATCACCGGCGTCGCGGTCACCAGCATCCTCGATCATCAGCGCGCGCTGGCGCAGACTTCAGACCTGCTCGATCAGCTGCAGGGGCGAAAGGCGCGAGGTCCCGGCGCGTCGTCGCTGGCGGCGGAGCATCCGGGGACGCCGTTCCTGGAAGGTCCGACGGTGACGGTGGCCGGCGCCACGCTGCTGCAGCGGGTCGCGGCCGCGGTCAGCAATGTCGGCGGCACCATCCAGTCGTCGCAGGTCGACGTGACGGGCACCCAGGCCAAGGACGGCTTTGTCGGTCTTCTGGTGAGTTGCGAGATGGAGCAGCCGGCGCTGCAGAAGCTGCTCTACGACCTTGAAGTCGGCATGCCGTTCTTGTTCGTCGATCAACTCGACGTCCAGGTGCCGCAGCTCACCGCGACGAGCGACGGCGGCGTTGGAAAAATCCGCGTAGTCCTCGGAGTTTCCGGCCAGTGGCAGGCCGGCAAGTAGCTCAAGGCGGAATTGCCCGAAGCGGAAGCCAAATGTCTCGGGTCGTCCCGGCGAAGGCCGGGACGATAAATATTCTTATTTTTAACTTATAATTCCTATTGACGTCCCATTGTTATGATAATATACCCATAGTCGTCTGTCCAACGAGGGGCGCTTCTAGAGCGCACCTGAAGCGAGACAGAGCGAAAGCTGGCCGAACCGGGGCGCCCCGGAACGGTCGATGGCCTGGTGGTTGGTGGAGCGCCGGGAGGCGCAGCGCCCTACGTCACTGGGCGCGCGCGGAGCCTTGCCGCGCGAGGTGGGTACGTTAATCCCGCCTCCAAGGGGTGTCTAACGCAACACCCCTGGCGCCTCCCGCCGCTCCATCCCCTCGCGCGGTTCGCGAGGGCCTGGCAAACCTCGGACGCTCAGCGCCGCGAGAACGCGAAGCCGTGGCTGTTTGAATCTACGAGTCGGAATTTGAGGCATGACGTTCGCACACCCTCGATGTCGTCCCCGCGCAGGCAGGGACCCATACCATCCGCCATAGTGATGCGGTACCAGCCACCTGCGGCAACAACTCGTCAAACAATAACCATCGGTGGTATGGTCTTCGCCTGCGCGGGGACGACGTGCGGACGGATCTCGTTTCCCGGGCGCGATGCAGCGCGCGAGCGCGCAACACTCACGCCGTAATCGCCCCTGAAATCACCACGTATATTTGGCGACGCCCTTGCCGGCGTAGCTGGTGGTGTTGCCGGAGAATTCGCCCTCGAAGGTGGCCGCCAGCGAGAAGCCGTTCAGCCACTTCATCTCGGCGCCGGCGCTGACCAGCGCGCCATCGGGATCGGCCTTGGCGCCGTTGACCACGAACGCCGCGCCCGGCAGCGTCTGGAATACGGCGCCGACCGCGCGCGCGTTGCTGTAATCATGCGCCCATGCGGCGCGTCCGCGCAGCGTGAAGGTGCCGTCCTGTACTGCGAAGGATTTGTCGGTGCGGAGCCCGAGCTCGGTGCGGGCGGCGGTAGTGGTCTGCGCCGCGTAATTGAGCGCGAAGGTCCCGGTGCCGGCCAGCACTTGCTCGGCATAGGCCGGCAGGTTGAAGCTGATCGCCTGCGCCGCGACATAGGGCGTGATGCCGGCCAATGGCGTCGCGAAGCGATAGCCGCCTTCGAAACGACCCGAGAAGGTTTCGGCCTTGAAGCGTCCTTGCAGCACGTCGGTTCCGGCAATCGCGACGGTGCGGTTGGTCGTGACATCCTGCCAGCCATAGGCCAGGGCGCCCGACAGATATGCCGCGCCGATATTCTGCCGTCCGAACACGCCGGCCTGGAACAGGTCGGACCGGCCCGTGCCGAGCGCATCGGCGACCGAGAAGTTGGTGCCGCCGCCCGCCAGCGCGAAGCCGATCAGCGCATCCGGCGAGACCTTGTAGTCGGCGCCGCCGACCACGCCGTAGGCGCGGGCGGTGGTGTCGTGCGAACCGACCACCGCATTGCCGTCGGTGGTGGCGGAGCCGCCATAGGCCGCGCCCCAGACACTCCAGCGGCTGACCGGTTGCGGCGCAAGATAGGGCGCCTTGGTCGCCATCGCATAGGCGTCACGCTCGGCCGGCGAAGCCTTGCGCTTGGCCGCATAGGCCAGCGCTTCGTCGTCGGTCGCGAATTGCGAAGCGCCGGGGCCGCCCGACGCAAAGCCGCCGGCGCGTCCCGCTACCGTGGGATCGAGCAGCAGGTTGAGGAACATGTCGTCAGCCTTGATGGCGGATTGGATGATGCCGGTGCCGAGTTCGCCCGACGCGAGCGTCAGGCCGGCCGGCGTCAGCGCACTGAATACCAGTGGAATGCCGCCGGTCTTGTTGAAGAACCCGGTCAGGGCGTTGGCGACGTTCTGCTGATTGATGTTGAGTCCGCTCGGCGTAACGAAACCCAGCACCAGATCCAGATAGGCGTTGTTGGCATCGTAGCTCAGGCTCGACGTGAAATTTGCCGGCACGTTGGTGTTGACCAGCGAGGCAAAGGTGCCGCTGACGCCGCCGGCGGCAGTGAGAATGGTGTATTTCTTCGCGACGTAGTTGCCGGCGAGAAAGACGGCCGCCGCCGATCCGTTAAGGGAGGCAGTTCCGCCGACGTTGGCAAAAGAGGAAGTGGCCGGATTGAGCGTGACCAGATAAATCGCGCCGGACTGGAACGCGAGATTGCCCGATATCGTCATCGACGAACCCGGTGTGCCGTTACCGGGCGCAAACGTGCCGCCGGAAACGGTGAGATTCGTGACGGTACCCGAACCGCTAAAGGTGCCGCCGCTGATATTCGCGCCACCGTTAAGCGCGCCGTTGTTCGTGGTCGTGCCGGCGGTGTTGGTCAGAAGGCCGGATACCGTGGCGCCGGCATTATTGTTGAACGTGCCGGCATTCGACACCGTCCCGATCCAGGTCTTGTTGTTGTCGATGGTGCCGACATTAGACAGCACGTTCCCGGTCCAGACGCCGCTGTTGGTGATGGCGGCGGCATTGCTGAGGACGTTGCCGGTCCAGACGCCGGTGGCGCCGTTGGTTATCGATCCGGTGTTGGTCGCGACAATTGCATTGTAGGCACCGTTGTTGGTGACAACGCCCGCATTGTTGAGGTCGTCATTGACCGTGCCGCCGAGTGCCACCGTGATGGTGCCGGTCGCAGTGTTGGTGATGCCGCCGACGGTCGCGTTCAGCGTGCCGCCGCTATTGACCAGAACCACGCCCGCGTTGGTGAGAAGCTGTCCCGCGGTGAACGTGCCGTTCACCGCGATATTGGCGCCGGCAGCGTTGGTGACGGTTCCTGTGGTGCTCAGCGTCCTGGTCGCCGAAATGGCGACGCCCGTCGCATTGGTCGAATTGTTGGTCAGCGTGGTGATGCCGGTGAAATTGCCGCCGTTGACCAGAAGCTGCGCCGTACCGTTGTTGGTGAAGCTGTTGTTGCCGGCGAGGTTGCCGGCGACGTTGAAGGTGCCGGCGCCCTGGTTGACGATGGCGCCATTGACCTGGTTGCGCGCGTTGACCGTCGCGCTGTTGGTCAGGCTGCCGTTGATAATGCTGGTTGCCGCGTTGGTATTCAGCGTGCCGCCGGAGACTGTCGCGCCGCCGTTGATCGTTCCGGTATTGGTCGTCGTGCCGGCGGTGTTGGACAAACCGCCATTCAGCGTGCCGCTGTTGGTTGTGGTACCTGCGTTGGTCACGAGGCCAGACACCGTGCCGGGCGTATTGTTGTTGAACGTTCCGCCGGAGACCGTAGCGCTGCCGTTGATCGTACCAATGTTGGTTGTCGTTCCCGCCGTGTTGGACAATCCCCCATTCAGCGTGCCGCTGTTGGTTGTCGTGCCTGCGTTGGTGACGAGTCCGGACACTGTACCGGGAGCGTTGTTGTTGAAGGTTCCGGCGGTGTTCGCAATTGTGCCGGTCCAGGTCAGATTATTGTTGATGGTGCCGGTATTGCTCTGAACGTTGCCATTCCAGATGCCGGTATTGCTCGCCGTGCCGGTATTGGTCAGCGAACCGGTGACCGTGCCCGCGTTGGTGAACGTTGCATTGTTGGTGACGTTCGATGTGATGCTGCCGGTTGCGGAAATCGCCAGCGTGCCGGCGGTTACGGTGGTCGGCCCGGTGTAGGTGTTGGTGTTGGTCAGCGTCGTGGTGCCGCTGCCGATCTGCCTGAACGCGCCGGAGCCGGAGATCACGCCGCTCAGCGTGACGGCGTTGGAGCGGTTGACCGCCAGGGTTCCGTTATCGAGAATGTTGCCGACGATCGAGCCGGTGGCGCCGCCATTGCCGAGTTGCAGCGTGCCGGCGCTGATGGTGGTGCCGCCGGTGTAAGTGTTGGTGCCGGACAGGATCAGCGTGCCGGTGCCGACCTTGGTGAGCGAGCCGCCGACGCCCGAGATCACGCCGCTGACCTGGGTCGACAGGTTGTTGCTGCCGACGGCGAAATTCTTGGCGCCGAGGACATAGCTGCCGGCGCCCTCGATCGAGCCGGCGGTCGTGCCCGCCGAGGTGATTGCCGAGATGTCGACGGTGCCGCCCGCGTCGGTGATGAAGCGCGCGCCGCCGCCGCTGCTGGTATCGAAGAAGAAGACGTTGCCGCCGCTGTGGGTGGTAATGGTGGCGCTGCCCGCCGTGGTATTCGAGTTGAACGAGACAACGCCGCTATTGTCGATCGTGGAACTGCCAGCGGTGGCGGTATCGTTGGCGCCACCGGAATCGCCGAACTGCACGATGCCGCCCAGGCTATTGATGATGGTCGCGCTGCCGCCGGTGGTCGCCGCGAAAAACGCGGTCGTGCCGCCGCTGTTGTTGATGATGACAGCGTTGCCGGCGGTCGCGGTGTCGGTGCCGGCCATAACGCCGAATGTCGTGATGCCGCCGCTGTTGTTGACGATGGTCGCGTTGCCGGCCGTGCTCTGATCCTTGAAGTTGGTGTTGCCGCCGGAATTGTTGGCGATCGTCGCATTCATCGCCGAGCTATGGGCGAGGAAGTTGGTGGTGCCGCTATTATTGTTGGTGATGTGCGACGTTCCGGCATTGCCGGTATCGGTGCCGCCGAGTGTGCCGAACGTGGTTGTCCCGCCGCTGTTGTTGACGATCGTCGCGTTGGCCGCCGTGCTCGAATTGTTGAATGCCAGCGTTCCGTCGACAAGCGCGATGTTGGAGTTGCCGGCCGTACTGGTGTCGTTGAACGTGATCGTCGCAAAAGAGCCGGATGTCGTGGAGATGCTCGCGCTGCCCGCGCTGCTCGAATTGAGGAAGGCCACGGCGCCGCTATTGGTGATGGTCGAGCCGCCGGCCGTACTGTTATCGTGGAAGGTGAGGGTGGCGGCGGCGGCGTTGGTGATCTGCGAAGTGCCCGCGCTGCTCGAATCGAAAAAATCGGCGACCACGTTGTTCGTGATCTTGGCGGCGCCGGCCGTGCTGGTGTTGTCGAACTCCAGGCTCGAGTTGTTGGTGATGGTCGCGGTGCCGGCCGTGCTCGAATTCTGGAACACCATCGCGCCGACGTTGAAATAGCTAACGGTCTTGCTGCCGCCGCTGGCCGTGCTCGAATTCTGGAACAGCGTGGTGGAAGCCGTGACGAATGTCTGCGTATTGGTCGAGTTGTTGGATACGCCGGCGCCGTTGACCACGAACACGTCGTTGGTCGTGATCGTATAGGCCGCCGCATTGGGCGTCTGGGTAAATTGCACGCTGCCGATGCCGACGAAGCCGTTGCTCTGCACCGCGGTCGGCGTGTTGACCGTGAATGTCGCGGTGCCGTCTGGCACCGCGCCGCCGGACCAGTTGGCAGGGTCGGTCCACTCGTCGCCGCCGCCGAGCCAGGTGGCATCGACCGCATGCGCCGACACGACCCCGAGCGCGGTGGTTGCTAGTAAAACGGCAACCGTGCGCCGCAGCGTTCTCGCGCCGCCTCCGGCATCCCGGACGGGAATTGTTCGGTCGACCATGGCGTCTTCCTTGAGCGTAAAAACGGGTCGGCGCTTGCAAACCTGACGATCCGCGCTGGTTCCGGAACTCTTATGAGGTACCATCCCGCTTGGGCGAAAGGCTCCGATATCAGGAAAATCAGACAGGCCGCTGACGCCTACACAACCCTGGCGGCGATATTCTCATGGCTCTAGAAGGCGATGCAACGGACGCTGCCGCTTTGCTGCAGTCTTTCGGGAGCGGAGCCTTCGTATTTCCCGACGGCGTGTCCCATCGGCAACGTTTCCAGTCCGCTGAGGTTGCAAGAGCACCTGCGCTTCGGTTTCTACGTGCCGCTCGTCGCAGCTGTGGGAGCGCCCGCAAGGTGATTCGCGCGTTGATGGAGCCGCCTGTTGCGGCTAGGCTGCGGGTCGATCGGCACTGGCCTCCTGCCGGCATGCCCGGCTTATAACGGCGAGAAAATGGTAGCGCGGTTCAAGATCATCGGTTTGGTGCTGCTGTCCGGCCTGGGCTTGACGGCGGGCCGGGTACCGGCGGCTCACGCGGCGACCTCGGCGACGCTGGATATCCTGCCGAACGATGTTGCCGGAGTGCCCGAACGGGTGGATGTCAGCCCCCTGAGGCCTCTGGCGAGCCAGAAGCGGCAGGCGGAGAAGCCACCCGTGAGCGGAAATCCGCTGTGGTCTGTTCCTCTGTCGGTGCTGACCGCCACGCAGGAGCGCCCGATTTTCTCGGCCTCCAGACGCCCGCCGCCGCGCGCGGTAGCCGGGCCACGCATCGAGCCGGTTATTGTCCCGGCCGTCAAACCAGCCGAGCCGGAGCATCCGGCGCTGGCGCTGATTGGCGCCGTGGTCGGCGACAGCGACGCCATCGCGATTTTCCTCGACCGGACCAACCTGGGAATCGTCCGCTTGCGCGCGGGAGAGACCCATCAGGGCTGGCTGCTGAGTTCGGTGCTGCGGCGCGAGGTGACCCTCAAGAAGGACGATCAGACCGAAACGCTGGCGCTGCAGCGGCCGGACGGTCAGGCTCCTCCGGGAATTCCCGGCATACCTATGCCGATGCCGCCCGTGAGCAGCGCGAACGGTTCTTTTGCTCCCTTCGTTCCGCGATCGACGCCGAAGAACGGGGAGTCGGACGGCCTCTAGCATGCGCATCGGCCGGAGTTACGCGACCGGGAATCCCGGAGCCCCGGCTATTGCCCGGCAGCTTTGAGACTGTTTTTCGAGAATGTGCTCAATACGTCGCATACCCGCTGCTGCTGAGCTTCGGTGAGGCCAAACCACATCGGCAGCCTGATCAGACGCTGCGATAGCGACGTCGTCAGCGAAAGTTCTCCATGCGCGCGGCCGAAGCGCATGCCCGCCGGCGATGAGTGCAGCGGCACATAGTGAAACACCGCGCCGATCTTGTTCTGCCTGAATGTATCAAGAACTTTCTGGCGATCGATTTCGGGCGCCAGCACGATGTAATACAGATGCCCGTTATGCTGACAGTCCGCCGGCACGGTCGGGCGTCGAAGCAGGCCCTGCTGTTCGAGCGGGGCGAGCATTTCATGATAACGCCGCCAACTCGCGATCCTCGCGTCGGTAATTTGCTGCGCCTGTTCCAGTTGCGCCCAGAGAAAGGCCGCCGTGACATCGCCCGGCAGAAATGACGAACCGAGATCCTGCCAGGTGTACTTGTCGACCTCGCCGCGAAAAAACCGGCCGCGATCGGTTCCCTTTTCGCGCATGATTTCGGCGCGCGCGACCAGACCGGGGTCGTTCACAAGCAGGCTGCCGCCTTCGCCGGAAATGATGTTCTTGGTTTCGTGAAAACTGAAACTGCCGAGATCGCCGATCGCGCCCAGCGCGCGGCCTTTATAGCCCGCCATTATGCCCTGCGCGGCGTCCTCCACAATCCATAGATCGTGGCGCCGCGCAATCGCAACAATGGCATCCATCTCGCAGGAGACCCCGGCGTAGTGCACCGGCACGATCGCTCGCGTGCGCGGCGTGATGGCGGCCTCGACCAGCTTTTCGTCCAGATTGAGCGTGTCTTCTCGGATATCGACGAACACCGGAATCGCGCCGCGCAGCACGAAGGCGTTCGCGGTGGAGACGAAGGTGTAGGACGGCAAAATGACCTCGTCGCCGGGTGCGATATCCAGCAGCAACGCGGCCAGATCCAGCGCCGAGGTGCAGGAGTGCGTCAGCAATGCCCTGGTGCAGCCGGTACGCTCTTCGAGCCACTGATGGCAGCGGCGGGTGAAGGGTCCATCGCCGGAAAGATGAAAATTGCGCTGCGCCTCGGCGACATACACGAGTTCGTTGCCCGTCGCATAAGGCAGGTTGAATGGGATCGGTTCAGTTGTCACTTTTCCAACTTCGCGAGTTTGCAAATGCTGCGGGGCAACGCAGTATCCGCCGTTTTTCAATTGGCCGCGCCGCCAGGCCATCGCGGTATTCGCTGAGGGGTACCGGCGTCAATAGCATTGCGTCGGACCCGAAATCCCGGCGCTCGCCAAAGTGGCGGGTTTGTCGCATGAAATCAACGGCCGGCCCCTCGCAACTCCGCCAACAAGCCGCCCGCGCCCGCTGAACTATCGACAACCACCTGTTTGGCTGTTAGCCGCTTGTGATCGATGAGGGGTTTCGAGCTTGACCTGTGTCCGGTTGATGCGCGCGTCGGTGGGGAGGTCCCGATGATGATTTCGGGCCAAAGCCGCGCGCGACGGCTTTTTGCCGGGTGGTCCGCAAATCTCTTCCAGATGGTGTTGGGGATTACGCAGCAGGTCGCTCTGGTCCCGGTTTTTTTGCATTTCTGGACCAGTGACGTGCTGGCCGCGTGGCTTGCCATTTATTCCGCGGGAAATCTCATCCTTATAGCGGATGTGGGCCTGCAGTCCCGTGCGATCAACCGGTTTCTCGCGTTGAAATCCAGTGCCGACTGCGATGGCCGCACCGCGCGGTTTTACGCCGCGATGCTGCGTATCTATTTCGGGCTTGCAGCATTGCTTGCCGCGGTGTTGCTAGCGGTCGCGTGGCTGCTGCCGCCGTCCGCCGCGTTCGGTTTCCAGGCGACCTCGCAGTTCGACGCGGCCTTCATGGTCATGACCGTCGGCATGCTGATGACGTTGCCGGCCAATCTCGTCTCGGGACTATATCGCACGCGCGGCCTGTATGGGCGCGCGGTGAAGATTCAGAGCTGGGCGATGCTGGTGTCGCAGCTCGGTCAACTGGTCGCCATCGTCACGACGGGCAGCCTGCTGGCGGTGGCCATGGCCTATGTCGCAACTATGCTCGCCGTTTCGATCTATTTTCTCGAAATCGACGCGCCGCGGCTGTTCCCGTTTTTGCGCGGCGCGCGTGGTCAGCAATCCTGGCCCTGGATCATCGGTCAATTTCGGGTGGCTGCTCCGTTTGCCGTCGCGAGCACCACGGAACTGGCGCTGCTCAATCTGCCGGTGCTGCTGGTCAGCGCTTTTGTGTCCGATCGCGTCGCGGTGGCGCAATGGGGGCTCACGCGCGTCGTCGCGGGGCTGTTGCGCGCGCTATGCATTCAGACGACGCTTCCGCTGGCGGCCGAACTCGGCCACGACTATGCCGTCGGCTTGAAGGAACAGTTGCGAAACCTCTATGCTCGCGGGTCGGCTTTTGTCGCGCTGCTGGCGAGCCTCGTGGTTTCCGGGCTTTTGGCATTCTGGCCGGATTTCTTCGGGCTCTGGACCCACGGCGTCATTCCCTACGACCAGGTGCTCACGGTTACCCTGCTGATCGGCACCAGCGTGATCGCACCGTCGATTTTAGCTCTCGGTTTCGCGAATTACAGCAATCGAGGCGAACTGCTGGCGCGGACCAAGGGGCTGCAGCTTGTGGTTTTCCTGGTCCTGTCCGTGCTGCTGATCCGCCCGATGGGGCCATTGGGTGCGGCGCTCGCCATCGTCGCGAGCGATCTGTTCGTTCAGTTCGGGCTGCTGGGGCTCATCATTATCAGGCAGACGCTTCAGCAACCGCTTCGGCATGTCGCCTTTCTGGCCGCGGTCACGGCTCTGGTGACGTTGGGCGGGTGGGGATTGGGAACGATGATACGCTCGCTGGTGCCTGGGACGGGTCTGGTGCAATTCACGGTGGAATGCGCGCTCTGGCTCCTCGTTGTCGCCCTGATTGCCAGCCCCTTGGCGAACCAGGACCTCCGTAACCGGCTGATTGCGGCAATCCCGCGCTAGGGCGGCCGCGTCAAAGCGGGCTACCCGCCTGACGAATGAGATACCGCCCATAGGCCGTACCCTTCATGGGTTCGGCGAGGCGCAGGAGTTGCTCGACATCGATGAAGCCTTGCGTAAATGCGATTTCCTCCGGGCAGGCGATTTTCAGGCCCTGCCGCCTCTCGACGATGTGGATGAATTGCGAGGCCTCGAGCAGCGAGTCATGCGTGCCGGCATCCAGCCAGGCATACCCACGGCCGAACCGCTCGACATGAAGCTCGCTACGTTCGAGGTACCATTGGTTCAGATCGGTGATCTCAAGCTCGCCGCGCGCCGACGGTTTCATTTCGCGCACGACATCGACCACGCGCTCATCGTAAAAATAAAGTCCGGTGACGGCATAGTTGGACTTCGGCGCCCTGGGTTTTTCAACGATCCGCAGCGGACGATGGGATGCATCGAATTCAATGACACCGTATCTCTCGGGATCGTCGACCCAGCACGCGAATACGGTGGCGCCGTGAGTTTGTTGCGCGGAATCCTGCAACAGGGAGCGTAAGTTGTCGCCGTAGAAGATATTGTCACCGAGGATCAGTGCCGATGGATGACCGGCAAGAAAATCCCTGCCGATCAGAAAGGCTTCCGCGATCCCGCCGGGATGGTCCTGGATCGCGAACGAAAGTTCGATGCCCCATTGCCGTCCGTCGCCGAGCAGGCGCTGGAATTGCGAAATCTCTTCGGGGGTGGTGATGATCAACAGTTCGCGGATGCCGGCGAGCATCAGCGTGGTCAACGAATAATAGACCAGGGGTTTGTCGTAGACCGGCAGCAACTGCTTCGATGTTGCCAAGGTCAGCGGATACAGCCGCGTTCCCCGGCCTCCCGCCAAAATGATCCCTTTGCGGTTCATACGCGACGCTCTTCATTGGCCATTGGGTGTTGAAATGCGAGTTGTTCGTTAACATGCGCGCTTCCGCATCTCAAAACGCTTTTCCTTTGAACCGGCTTCCATCGGGCGATGCGAATCGCAACGGAGCCGTTCAATCGACCGGACGGGATCGCCATGCTTTCGATATAGTCGTATCATATCAGTGATTTACGAGGAGCCGATCGCATTGCGCCGGTTCGGGCCCTGCTATAGGAATGGTTCGCGGCGGCGCTGACAGTGAATATCCGCGACCGCTGTTGTGCATTTCGCGAACTGACTGACAACAAGCATCATGGCAAATCGCGTCTATTGCACCTACTTCGATCACAACTACCTGTCGCGCGGGCTTGCGCTCTATCATTCGCTGCAACGGCATGCGCCTGGTTCGCGTCTTTGGGTGTTGTGCCTGAGCGAAGCCTGTCACCAAACCCTTGTTGCGCTCGACCTGCCGAATATTCTGCCCACCAGACTCGCGGATTTTGAAACCGCTGATCCCGGGGTCGCCGCTACACGCTCAGGCCGCAGCGCGATCGAATATTACTTCACATGCACGCCGGCATGGATGCTTTTTGTGCTGGAGCGCGAGGCGAACGCGGAATGGGTGACCTATCTCGATGGGGATTTGTTTTTCTACCAATCTCCTGAAATCATCTATGATGAACTGAAAGATGCGTCGGTTGCCATCATTCCGCACCGTTACACATCCAAGCTTCAAAACTTGCAAAAATTCGGAACCTATAATGTCGGATGGGTAGGGGCCCGCAACGATTCAGACGGCATTGCGGTGATCGGATGGTGGCGCAACAAATGTATCGACTGGTGCTATGACTACGTCGATGGCGAGCGCTTCGCCGATCAGGGCTATCTTAATTCGTTTCCGCGGCAGTTTTCGCGCGTGAAAGTCATTGAGAATATCGGCGCGAATCTCGCGCCCTGGAACGTCGGCAATTACCGCGTCGATTTTCGCGACAACAGGGTGCTGATCGCTGCGGTCCATCCGCTGGTATTCTTCCATTTTCAGGGTCTCAGGAAAGGATTGCGGTGGTTCATCTTCAACAGCCATCGCGTCTACCGCGCGCCGTTTTCACGCGACGTCCGCAATCATATCTACAAGCCATATGTCGACGAGTTGCTCGCGATCGAAAAAACCGTCAATTCCGTTCTCGGTGTCTCGGAGGCGAAGCCGCATCGCCGCTCGGCGATCACCGATATCGGGCAATATCTGAAAGGCAAGGTGCGAAACGCCGGGACTCTGGTATTTCAACTGCTGGACATCGTCACAAACCGCGCGTTTCTTGTCTTTCGCGGTACGGCGTACTAGCTCTGTCGGAAAATTGGTGAGCGATGCTGCCTCCGTTCTGGGATTATCGACGCGAATATGACGAGCTGCGAGATCAGATTCTCGCCGCCGTCGACCGGGTATTCAAATCCGGTCAGTTGATCCTCGGGCAGGAAGGCACTGCGTTTGAGCAGAAAATGGCCGCCTATACCGGCGTGGCCGGCGGCGCCGGGGTCAACAGTGGAACGGATGCAATCTGCATCGCCTTGGCGGCGATGGGGATAACGGCCGGCGACGAAGTCATTACGGTACCGAATACGGCGGTGCCGACGGTATCGGCCATTCGCACCCTCGGTGCGCGGCCGGTCTTCGTTGATATCAGGGACGATGACTTTTTGATGGATGTCAGCCAGGTGGAGGCGGCGATTACGCCCCGCACCAAGGCAGTCGTTCCAGTCCATCTCTATGGCCAATGTGTCGATCTCGATCCCCTGACGGACATCGCCAAACGACACGGGTTGAAGATCGTCGAGGACTGCGCCCAGTCGCAGGGGTCGCTTTACAACAATCGGCGATGCGGAAGCATCGGGGATGTATCGGCCTTCTCGTTTTATCCGACCAAGCTGCTCGGCGGCTATGGCGATGGCGGTATGGTTCTGAGTGACGACGCAGCGGTGGTCGCGCTTGCCCGGTCATTACGGTTTTACGGAATGGAGGATACGTACTATGCCGAGCGGCACGGCTATAACTCCCGGCTGGACGAGGTTCACGCGGCAATTCTCGCGCTGAAGCTGCCCAGAATTGAAGGGTGGATTTTGCGCCGCCGCGATATTGCCGAAAGATACCGGCTGGGATTTGCGGGCAGCGGGCTGCGGATGCCGAGGGAAAATGCCTATGGCCGCCATGTCTACCATCTCTTCGTGGTGGAAACCCCGGGCGATCGCGACGCCATCCTGGAGCGCATCGAAGCGCGTGGCCTCAAATGCGGCGTGCAATACCGGTGGCCGGTCCATTTGATGCGAGGATATACAGATCTCGGATATAGGGCCGGTCAGTTCCCCGTTGCGGAGAAGAAGGCTCAGCATATTTTTTCCCTACCGATCTATCCGCATCTTCGGGACGAAGAGGTCGATGAGGTGATCGACGTTGTCAGGTCGGCGATCTAAGCGAAAACAGATAGGTCTCGCTGCTCGAACGATGCCCTGTTACGTCGTATACGTCATACGGAAGGCCCGGCCATTCGCGCTCGAGCATTAATCCGGCGTCGCGACATAGCGACATCAGTTCCTGTTTGCCAAGGACGACTTCGACGACAGGCGCGCCATAGGCGTATTTGCTCAGGAACGTCGTTCGGTAATCGTGGAACACCGGCACGCTGTGGAACACGCAGAAGCGCGCCGCGACGCGAGCGGCTTCGCGTATCGCCGCCGGATAGTCGATGATGTGCATCAGCGATACGCCGTTGAAGACGATGTCGAACGCACCGTCGGCGTACGGCAGCCTGGTCGCGTCGGCCACCTCGAAGGCGGTCGACGGATATTGCGCGCGCGCACGGACGATCATGGCATCAGAGTAATCGATGCCGGTATAGCGCACGCCGCCGGCAAGCAGGGTGGCGAACACATCGGAATAGTAGCCGCTGCCGCAGCCGACCTCGAGCACGCGCGGATTTGCCATGCCGGTCGCGGCGATGGCTTCGGCTGCAATCTCGAGATCGAGCCGCGGCTCGCCGCGCTTCATGTCGGCGATCAGGCCTCGATAGGCGCGCTCCTGCCGCATCACGGTGCGCGCGGCGAGCCAGCCGCCCGACGAGGCGGTGATGTTCCGCGCCTCTTCCAGGCCGCGGAGCACGCGATAATCGGTTGAGGATAGAAAATGACGGCGCAGGATTGGCGTCGCCTTGACGACCCGCTTGCCGATCTGCCTGACGAGACGGGGGAGTTTCATTGCCGCGCCCGCATTGCCTCAACCAGTCCCAGGATTTCCCGGGTGCGGTTGCGGTAGGTATGCTGCGCCATGGTCCTTGCCTGGCCGGCGCGTGCGATCGCCGCGCGGCCACGGTCGTCGCCGATGGTGCGGCCGATAACCTTGAGACAATCGTCGATCGAGCGCCACACCGCGACTTCGCGATCCGGATCGAACAGCGTCGCGAGATTGTCCTTGAAGTCGGTCAACAGAAAGGCCCCAACGCCTGTCGCCTCAAACAGCCGCATGTTTCCGGCCTCCGGGCCGGCCATGTCGATATGCGAATTGAGCGTGATGCGCGAGCGCTGCAGCACCTGATACATGTCCGTTCCCCAGACTTCGCCCTGGAAGCAGCGGTGCAGCGGCGAAGAGCGGGGCAGAAAACGGGGGCGGTTTCCCCATAGTTTGAGATCGTAACGTTCGGCAACCGCTTCGAGCAGGGCAATGCGCTGTTGGTGATCGACCGACACCGTGCCGACGAACGACACATCGATATCGACGGAAGGCGCCGCCGGCAACGCATCGAGAATGGCCGGTTCGAATGCGAGGTGACACACTTCAGCCCGGACGCCCAGGGCGCGAAAAGATCGCACTACCGTAGGCAATTGCGAGATCATCAGATCGTAGACACTCCAGTCCTCGCCACGTGACGGTACGAGCCCAACCTGGCCGATCAGAACCGGATTGCCTATGCTCTTGATCCGGTGCGCCAGGCCGGTATCGACATGAAAGACATCCTGGTTGAGCACCAGATCGGGCCGGAAATCCTCGATCTGCGCGAGCAGAATCTTCTCGGCCTGCGCTTCAAGCCGGGGACTAAGCCCGATCCTGCGCGCCAATGGCCGCAGCATCGGTTTGAACGGCTTGACGGCGCGTTGCAGCCACGCCGGAAGCGCCTGCGGCCCCGCGTCGCCCACCGGAGCGGATGACCCGGCGACCATGCCATGTTCGCGCGCCCATGCCGATTGAAGCCACGGGTTGTTGACGTGGATCTCGGCCGCGGGATGGCCTGACGCGGCAAAATTCCTCGAGTAGAAATCCGCGACGCCGAACAGGCTGGCGTTTCGCGCTGCCATTTGTACCGTGTAGGAAGCGTTCTCGAGCCCTGGCTGCCGGCGATACAACCAGGCAAGGAAGCGCGGATAATCCGCGTTGAGCACGAGGATGCGCATGCTGTTCTAGACCGCGATCCGAAACCCGTAATTCTTTTCGATCCAGGCTTTATAGGCGCCGCTGGTCACGTCGCGCCACCAGATCTCGTTGTCGAGATACCAGCGTATGGTCTGGCCGAGTCCGCTTTCGAAATTGACGCTGCACCGGTTACCGAGTTCGCTGGCGAGTTTGCTGGCGTCGATCGCGTAGCGGTGATCGTGGCCTGGACGGTCGGTCACATAGCTGATGAGCGAGCGGCAGGAACCTCCCGCGGCGGCAGGACATGACGGAAAGCGGGACGCAAGCGCTGGATCCGCCGCAAAGGCACGGTCCAGCGTATCGCAGATCAGCCCAACCACGTCGCGGTTGTTGTGCTGGTTGCCGCCGCCGACATTATAGGTCTCGCCGACGCGGCCCCGCTCGATCACGGTCATCAACGCATCGCAATGATCGGAGACGTGCAGCCAATCGCGGATATTGGAGCCATCGCCGTAAATCGGCAGCGGCTTTCCCTCCAGCGCATGAATGATCATCAGCGGAATCAGTTTCTCTGGGTGCTGGTAGGGTCCGTAATTGTTCGAGCAGTTGGTGATCAGCGCCGGTATCCCGTAGGTCGCAACATATGCGCGAACCAGATGATCGCTTGCCGCCTTGCTCGCGGCATAAGGCGAATTGGGACGATACTGCGATGATTCTGAAAAAGCAGGATCGGAGAATCCGAGCGAGCCGTAGACCTCGTCGGTCGATACATGAAGGAAGCGCGAGCGGTCCAGCGCTCCGGCCGCCGACCAGGAATCCAGCGCGGCCTTCAGCAGCGTGAACGTACCGAGCACGTTGGTCTGCAGGAAGGCTTCGGGATCGGCGATCGAGCGGTCGACATGCGACTCCGCGGCCAGATGCGCAACGCGGGTGAATTTATGCTCTTCGAACAGACGCCGCATCAGCGTCGCATCCCTGATGTCGCCGTTGACGAACAGAATCCGGCGATCTGCGACCAGCGGCTCCAGGCTTCGGACATTGGCCGCATATGTCATTGCATCGACGACGACCAGGCGATCGTCCGGTTGCGCTGCACGCCACGCGTGCACCAGATTCTGTCCAATGAATCCCGCACCTCCGGTAACCAGAACGCTTTGCATCGCTAGTCCCCGCCCTCAATCGAGGCATTTTTTTCCGGTTCGAACATCGTGCGCGGCGTTATGTACCAGAGCAGAAACAGGATCGCCATGCCGTGTGTGACCAAAACCGTCGATAGCGGCACGTTGAGCAGGACCAGGGGAAGAATGGCGCCGGAGATCAGAATGAAGCGAGGGGGCAGGCCGGCGGACAGGCGATTGCCGAGGGCAATGACAAGCCCGCACGCCAACGCCGAAATCGGCGCGAACCATGGTCCCACCGAAGCGATGCCTTCCGTCGCGAACAGCGACGCATTGAAATTACCAAGTCCGTAGATGCCCGCCATGATGATCGACAACGGTTCTTGATAGGGACAACGCATGAGCGGTTTCAGAAACGATATCTGACAAAAATAGGTGAGGTCGTTCCGGTAAAAAAAGTCGTTGTAGACGTCCATGGCAACCGCCGGAATTGCAAGTATCCGAATATTGACCGTGGCAAAATAGAGTGCCGCCGGCATTTTGAACAGGATGAGCAGAATCAACCCCAGCAGTATGGGTCCCAGCAGAGAAACGATGGCCGTAATTCTGGATTCAAAAAATCTTGAAACCAGCGCGATGGCGATGAGCCAAAACGGCGCAAAAAAAGCAAGTTTGCTGAGGGTAATCGGATAAGAGAACAGCAACAGCAGCAGCACAGCGCTGGCGCGCCAGGGCGCTTTGCACATCATAAAGCCGGCAAATGCGAACGGCAGCAACGTGCTTTGAAAGATCGGGATCAGATAATTGAGTATCGTCGGAGATTCCAGTTTGTTGCGGAAGTCATATATATCCTGCAGGGCGACAAACCGGAAATTGTAAACGGCGCCGGCGGCGATTGTTGCAACGGCAAGCAGCAGGATGAATGTCAGCAACCGGTCAAAGCCCTTTGCCGACAGCGCATATGCTTGACGGACGGGCGACGAGATCAAGACGGCGGGTAAGAGAAAAGTGACGGCCGATACCACCGCGGAAAGCCCGGCCAGCCGGTGATTATACGTGAGGTCTGTGAAAAAATTTAACCATAGATAACCAAGCACCATCGTATAAACATAGAACCCGACAAGATACCCGAAGCTGAATTCACCGAACGTAAAAAGCGACGCGACGAGCGCAAAGGCCACAACCGCGATGACGGCGCTATACAATAGCGCGGGGTCATAGAATAGGTGATACGTTGGGGGATCGACGGCGACTGCATATTCCTTGTCCGCGGAGTAGACGAGGGACAGGCAGCATACAATGATGTGAAAGCAAATCAGGAACGCCAGCCGGAGGCGCTGTGGAGATAACAGGTGATGTTCGGCCATACTTGGTCGCACTCATGCGCAAGGATTATTTCCTTACGACCAGATATCCCAACCGTTGAGGGGGCACAACCCGCAATCCCAGCCGAGCCTGACGAGAACCAGCCGTTGCGGCGTTTGCTTGTGGAACCTGGATCGGCCGTTCGATGGCGGGCATAGGGGATTCGAACTCTCAAATCCGGACGGATGGCAGATGCGCCGCGCGACGAAAAAGCCGCCGGGCACCTTGATCTAGGGCTGCATTCGTTAATATAGAACACTGGCTTATACGTCCCGTCGCCTTCGGATTGCCGCATGCGGATGGCCGCTGCCAACAAGGAAGTTTGAAATGATCAGATTCGGCCTGCTCGGATGCGGACGCATCTCGAAGCGTCACTCCGATCTGCTGGGCGGCAATCATATCGATCGGGCCAAACTCACCGGCGTCTGCGATCCGATCCGCGCGCGTGCCGACGCTCTGGCATCGAAATTCGGCGTGCCGGCCTACTACGGTATTGACGATTTTCTCGCGCAAAAGGATATCGACGCCGTTGCGGTCCTGACACCGAGCGGCATGCACCCCCAACACGTCATCGCCTGTGCGAAGGCGGGCAAGCATGTGGTTGTCGAAAAGCCGATGGCGTTGCGGCTGCAGGATGCCGACGACATGATCCGCGCCTGCGACGAGGCCGGCGTCAAGCTGTTCGTCGTCAAGCAGAACCGCTTCAACGTTCCGGTGGTCAAGGCGCGTGAAGCGCTGGAGGCCGGCCGGTTCGGCAAGCTCATTCTCGGAACCGTGCGGGTGCGCTGGTGCCGCGATCAAAGCTATTACGATCAGGACGACTGGCGCGGCACCTGGGCCTATGACGGCGGCGTGCTCACCAATCAGGCCAGCCACCATGTCGATATGCTGGAATGGTTCTTCGGCGACGTCGTCAGCGTCCATGCCCGGGCGATCACCGCACTTGCCAAGATTGAAACCGAGGATACCGCGGTCGCAACCTTGAAATTTCGCAACGGCGCGCTGGGAATCATCGAGGCGACCACGGCGGTGCGTCCGAAGGATCTCGAAGGTTCGCTGTCGATCCTGGGCGAGAAAGGCACCGTGGAAATCGCGGGCTTTGCCGTCAACCAGATCAGGCATTGGCGCTTCGTCGACGAACTGCCTTCCGACAAGGACGTGATCGAGAAGTTTTCCGTCAACCCGCCGAACGTCTACGGCTTCGGCCACCAGGCCTATTATCAGCACGTAATCGATTGTCTGGTCCACCAACGCGCGGCGCTGGTCGATGGTCTGCAGGGCCGCAAGAGCCTGGAGCTGATCTCGGCGCTTTACGAGTCGATCGAGACCGGCGAGGAAGTTTCGCTTCGCTTCACGCCGAAGCTGTCGCGGCTCGGTGTAGCGTCGTGAACCAGCCGGCCGTGCATCAGGCGAGCGTGCGCGATGTCGAATTCGGCGCCCGGGTCAAGATCGTCGAGCCTTGCAATGTCTACGGCTGCAGGATCGGTGACGACTGCTTTGTCGGGCCTTTCACGGAAATCCAGAAGGGCGCCATCGTCGGCGCCCGCACGCGCGTGCAATCCCATGCCTTCATATGTGAACTGGTGACGATTGGCGAAGACTGTTTTGTCGGCCACGGTGTCATGTTCGTCAACGACACGTTCTCCAGCGGTGGCCCCGCGCGCGGACGCAAGCAACTGTGGCGGGAGACCGTGGTCGGCAACCGGGTTTCCATCGGTTCCAACGCCACGATCATGCCGGTGCGCATCGTCGACGACGTCGTGATCGGAGCGGGCGCCGTGGTGACCAAAGATATTACGGCTGCCGGCAGCTATGCCGGCAATCCGGCGCGGCTGCTTGCACTAAAAAAATGAGCCGCCTTCCTGTCAACACTCAGAATGGACGATAATCGATGCCGGTGCCTTACGCGGATCTGCAGCTTCAATATCAAACCATCAAGGCCGAGATCGACGGCGCGATCGCCGCGGTAATCCACGGCAACGCCTTCATTCGCGGTCCTTTTGTCGACGCGTTCGAACAGGAATTCGCCGCCGCGGTAGACATCAAGCATTGTGTCTCCTGCGCCAACGGAACCGACGCACTCTATCTGGCGATGGCCGCGCTGAATGTTCAACCCGGCGATGAGGTCATCACCACGGCGCATTCGTGGATCAGCACGTCGGCGATGATCACCCATGCCGGCGCCACCGCGGTGTTCGTCGATACCGATGACAGCACGTTCACGATCGATCCGGCGGCGATCGAGGCCGCTGTCACGCCGCGCACCGTTGGCATCATTCCCGTGCATCTCTATGGCCAGCCGGCCGACATGGATGCGGTCATGGCAATCGCGCGCAAGCACAAGCTGTGGGTGATCGAGGATTGCGCCCAGGCGCATCTGGCGCGCTATAAGGGCCAGCAAGTCGGCACCTTCGGAGCTGCGGCGACCTATTCGTTCTATCCGGGCAAGAATCTCGGCGCGATGGGCGACGCCGGCGCCGTCGTCACCAGCGACGACGCATTGGCCGAGCACATGACGATGCTGGCGCGCCATGGCGGGCTGGTGAAGCACCAGCATCACATCGAAGGCGTCAACAGCCGGCTCGACGGCCTGCAGGCCGCGATCCTGTCGGCCAAGCTGCCGCATCTGCCGCAATGGACCAGGGCGCGGCAGGATGCCGCGAAGATTTACGACGCTGGCCTCAACCAGGTCGAGGATGTCATTGTGCCCGCCGTCGCGGCGGATCGCACCCATGTCTATCATCTCTATACGATTCAGCACCCGCGCCGCGACGCGCTCGCCGCGCATCTGAATGCAAATGGCGTTCAGACCGCGATCAACTATCCAACCGCGTTGCCGTTTCTCCCTGCGTACAGCCGCTTCAACCACCGGCCGGAGCAGTTTCCGAACGCGCATGGCCAGCAAAGCAAGATCCTGTCACTGCCGATGTTCGCGGAGATCACGCCGGATCAGCAGCGCGAGGTGATCGATCTGGTTCGGGCGTTCTAGATCAGACCGGCTTTCGCTCGTCCGAAATCACCTTGCCGTCATTCGGCAACGAACCGGGTGCGACCAGTTCGACGGCGCCGCTTAGCTTGGCGACCGCTCGAAGCGATGTCGCAACCTGTTCGCGCAAGGCATCGGAAGGCGAGGCGTATTCCGCCTTGAGCGTCATCACATCAGCCTCCGCCTCGCGCGTGACGACGAGGCGCAGCCGTCCCAATTCGGGATGCCGCTTGCCGACCTCTGCAACTTGCTCCGGCCGCACGAACATGCCCTTGACCTTGGTGGTCTGGTCGGCGCGGCCCATCCAGCCCTTGATGCGCGTGTTGGTGCGTCCGCAGGGACTGGGGCCGGGGAGGGCGGCGGTGAGATCGCCGAGTGCGAGACGAATCCAGGGATGATGCGGGTCGAGCGAGGTGACGACGATCTCGCCGACGTCGCCGTCCGAGACCGGATCGCCGGTGCCGGGTTGCACGATCTCTAAAATCAGGCCCTCGTTGACGACCATGCCCTCGCGCGCCGAGGTTTCGAACGCGATCAGGCCGAGATCGGCGGTGCCGAACGCCTGGTAGGCGTCGATGCCGCGGGACTTGATTTCATCCTGCAGTGATTTCGGAAACGCGGCGCCCGACACCAGCGCGCGCTTGATGGACGATATGTCGCGTGCGGCGCCGGAAGCCGCGTCGAGCAGAATCTTCAGGAAATCCGGCGTGCCGCTGTAGCCCACCGGACGATACGCCTCGATCAGCTCGAACTGTGCTTCGGTATTGCCGGGGCCGGCCGGAATCACCGCGCAGCCCAGCGCGCGCGCCGAGGAATCGAAGATGAAGCCGCCCGGCGTCAGGTGATAGCTGAAGGTGTTCAGCACCACGTCGCCCGGCCGGAAACCGGCGGCGAACAGTGCGCGGGCGCCACGCCATGGATCTGGGTGCGCCGGCTCGGGCTCGAAGATCGGGCCGGGCGAGGTGAACAGGCGCCCGAACGATCCGGGGGAGGCGACGACGAAGCCGCCAAACGGCGGCGTGGCCTTGTGCAGCGCGGGCAGGTCGGATTTTCGCAACACCGGCAGGCGCGCCAGCGCGGCGCGGCTGATGACGGCTGCGGGGTCGATGCCTTTGAGGCGCTCGGCATAAGCGGGCGCGGCCACCGCCTTGCGCAGGATATCCGGCAGCCGCGTGAACAGGTCGGCCTCGCGCTCGGCGGGACTGCACGTTTCGAGGGCGTCGTAGTGTTGCGTCATGAGTGTGTCTCGCAGTGGTGCCGTGGCGCCTTGCCTCTCCCCGCTTGCGGGGAGAGGCCGGATCGCATCGTCAATGCGATCCGGGTGAGGGGGACTCTCCGCGAGTCTGTCCTTGTGGAGAGTCCCCCTCACCCCGACCCTCTCCCCGCAAGCGGGGCGAGGGAGAAGATTCACAGCCACCGCTTCCGCCGCTTGAAGCTTTTGAGATTCTTGAAACTCTTGCGCTGGTCGCCGGCACCGCCGAGATAAAACTCTTTGACGTCCTCGTTGTCCCGCAGTTCGTCGGCGCTGCCGTCGAGCACCACCTTGCCCTGTTCCATGATGTAACCGTGGCTCGCAACCGACAACGCCGCGCGTGCGTTTTGCTCCACCAGCAGGATGGTGACGCCGAGGTCGCGGTTGATCTCCTTGATGATCGCAAACACTTCCTTGACCAGCAGCGGCGACAGCCCCATCGACGGCTCGTCCATCAGGATCATTTTCGGGCGCGCCATCAGCGCGCGGCCGATCGCCAGCATCTGCTGTTCGCCGCCGGAAAGATAGCCGGCAAGCCCGGTGCGTTCCTTCAGGCGCGGGAAATAATTGTAGACCATGTCGATATCGGCGCCGACTTCGTTGTCGCTGCGGGTGAATGCGCCAAGCCTCAGGTTTTCCAGCGAGGTCATGTCGGCGATGATGCGGCGGCCCTCCATCACCTGGAAGATGCCGCGGCGCACGATCTTGTCCGGATCGATGCCGTTGATGCGTTCGCCATTGAAGATGATCTCGCCGCGCGTGACCTCGCCATCTTCGGTCTTGAGCAGGCCGGAAATCGCCTTCAGCGTAGTCGATTTGCCGGCGCCGTTGGCCCCGAGCAGCGCCACGATCGCGCCCTGCGGCACGTTGAGGCTTAGGCCCCGCAGCACCAGGATGACGTCGTCATAGACGACTTCGACGTTGTTGACGGCAAGCAGCGGGGTAGAGGTCGCTACAGCCGGTGTGCGGACAACGTCGGTTGCTTCAGTCATGTTTCCATTCGCGTCCATCGACAAATTCAAAATTCGTCATGCCCGGCCTTGTGCCGGGCATCCACGTCTTCTTTGTTTCTGCATCGTAAGACGTGGATGGCCGGGACAAGCCCGGCCATGACGGCGTTGGTTGGTTTACCAGCCGAGCCAATCGGCCTTGCGCGGCAGATCGACCGTCTTCACCTTCTCCAGCTTGATGGTGCCGTTCTTGACCAGATCGGCGACGGACGCATCGGTCGCGCCGGATACCTTCATGCGATAGATGTCGACCTTCAGTGTCGGGCGATGGTCCTTCTCGGTCCAGGTCGAGGGATTGCAGACGCCCTCCATTCCGGCCGGAACCCAGTCGGCTTTCTGGTAGAATCCCTTCTTGACGTTCTCGCCGGTGGCGCCGCCATTCTTGGCGGCCCATTCGACGGCTTCCTTCATGTAGAGCGCGGTGCAGACGCCGGCGACGTAGTGCACGGGACGATAGGCTGTGCCTGCAGTGTCGGACATCTTGGAAATGTCCTGCACCAGCTTCATGCCGGGAGCACTGCCACCCCATGCGACGGCCGTGCGCAGCGGGAACACCACGCCGTCGGCGGCGGCACCCGCGGCCTTGGCGGCGTTCTCGTCCATGCCCCAGACATTGCCCATGAACTGCACGTCCACGCCCGCGGCCTTGCAGGCATTGAGCACGGAGATGTTGGAGCCCGCGGTATTGCCGAGATAGGCATAATTGGCGCCGGAGCTTTTCAAGGTCAGGCACTGCGCGCTGTAGTCTCCGGGTGTCAGCGCGAACACGATCGGCTCGAGCACGTCGAATCCAAGCTCGGCGGCGATTGCCGCGCCCGCAGCTTTCGGGGCGTTCGGATAGGGATGGTTGGCGCCCATGTGGACGAATTTCGGCTTGCCAGGTTTGCCCTTGGCCTTCCAGTCATCCGCGGCCCAGGTCAGCATGCCGCGCAGGGCGTCGGAGTAGCTCGGTCCGTAGAAGAAATTATAGGGGGCGGGTTTTGCCTTGCCGCCGGCGCCGGTCGGGTCGGAGAGGGCTGCGGCATATGAGCCCGAAATATCGGGAATCTTGTCTTCGGCGAGGAAGCCGGTGAGCGCTTCGGTATCGGCGGTTCCCCAGCCGAGGATGGCCGCGACCTTGTCGCCGCCCGACCACTTCTTGTACTGCGCGATCGCGCGCGGCACCTGGTATCCGTAGTCGACAGTATCGACGTTCACGGGCTTGCCGTTGACGCCGCCGTTCTTGTTCACATAGGCAAAGGTATCGGCGACACCTTGTCCGAACGGCGTTCCGACGTCCGAGGTTGCGCCCGAATAGTCGGCAAGATGGCCCAAGGCGATCTGGGCCTGTGCCGTCCCCGCGATGGTGCCGAGCAGCAGCGCCAGCGAGGCCGTGCCCAATAAGGTTTTCATGGTCATAAGTCCAATCCTCCGGTTTCCTCTCGAGGTCTTCTTATTGTGGTCCCGTTCCGACCTCAATGCGAGAACGGGTAGAGTTTCCAGTACGCCTTGATCTGCCGCCATCGGTGCGCGAGTCCATCCGGCTCAAAAATCAGGAAGGCGATAATGATGACGCCAATAGCCATCTCGCGCAAGAACGCGATGTTGTTCTTAAGTCCAAGAGCGTGATCGATGGCGCTGCCGCTCAGCGCGGCGCTGAGCCACTCCATCGATTCAGGCAACAGCACCATGAAGGCCGTTCCCATCAGCGTCCCCATCACCGAGCCGATGCCGCCGATGATGATCATGGCCAGGAATATGATGGAGCGTTCGATGCCGAAGCCCTCGTTGGAAACCACCTGATTGTAATGCGCGTAGAGTGCGCCGCCGACGCCGGCGAAGAATGCCGCCAGCCCAAACGACAGCGTGCGGTACTTGGTCAGGTTGATGCCCATGATCTCGGCGGACAGATAGTGATCGCGCACCGCGACCAGCGCGCGGCCGTCCCGCGAGCGCATCAAATTGGTGACCAACAGGTAGCAGATCACGACATAGACCAGCACGACATAGAAATATTTCCTGTCGCCGCGCAGCGAGTAGCCGAAGATCGAGAACGGCTCGGCGCTGGCAGGAACGCTGCCGCCGGTGAACCATTCCGCGCGCGCGAAGAAATCGAGCAGGATGTATTGCGCGGCCAGCGTGGCGATGGCGAGATAAAGCCCCTTCAGCCGCGCCGCAGGCAAGCCGAAGATCAGACCGACGCCCGCGGTGACGACTCCGGCCAGCGGAATGCAGAAAAATACCGGGATTCCGAACCGGTTCGACAGATAGGCCGATGTGAACGCACCGAAGCCGAAGAACGCGGCATGGCCGATGGAGATCTGGCCGGTGAATCCGACCACGATATTGAGGCCGAGCGCGGCGATGCCGAAAATGCCGATCTGGATCAGGATGCTGAGCCAGTACGACGTCAGCACATAGGGTGCGAAACAGATCAGCCCGATGCCGATAATCATCGCATTGCGGCCGGTGTTAGTCGGAAATACGGTGGTATCGACCGCATAGCTGGTGCGGAAGTCGCCGGCGGGGATAAGGGTCTGGCCTGCCATGACGCTTAAATCCGCTCGATATCTCTGGTGCCGAACAGGCCGTACGGCTTGATCATCAGGATGATGATCAGCGCATAGAACGGGGCGATCTCGTAGAGATTGCCCCAATGCAGATATTCGCTGTCGAGAAAATGCGCGAAGTTTTCCAATAGCCCGATGATGATGCCGCCGAGCACCGCGCCGCCGACGCTGTCGAGGCCGCCGAGGATCGCCGCAGGAAACACCTTGATGCCGTAAGACGAAAGACCTGCCGAGACGCCGTTGACGACCGCCACCACCACGCCGGCCACCGCGGAAACCGTTGCCGAAATCGCCCATGCCATGGCGAACACGCTTTTCACCGAAATGCCCAGCGACTGCGCCACCTGCTGACTGAACGCGGTCGCCCGCATGGCGAGGCCATATTTGGAGAAGCGGAAGAACCACGCCATCCCCGCCATCATCAGCAGCGAGACCACAAGACTCATCAGGTACACGGTCTGAACCTGCAGCCCGAAGAGATTCACGCTCTGGGTGGTGAAGACCCGCGGGAACGGCTGAAGGTTGACGCCGAATATCCATTTCATCAGTGCTGAAAAGACCGTGGACAGTGCGATCGTCACCATGATCACCGAGATGATCGGCTCGCCGATCATCGGACGCAGGATCACCACCTGGATCGCGATGCCGAACAGGAACATGAAAACCAGCGTGATCGGCATGCCGAGATAGAACGGCACCTGATACCTGGTCAGCAGCCACCAGCACACCCACGCGCCGATCAGTAATAATTCGCCCTGCGCGAAATTCACCACCTGGGTCGCCTTGTAGATCAGCACGAACGACATCGCGACAACGCCATACAGCGTGCCGACCACGAGGCCGTTGATCAGAAGCTGGATCAGAAGCTGGGTGTTCATGCTCGTGCGACCCGACGGATGATCGCAGAGGCGCGATACCCAACGTTCGTCATGCCCGGCCTCGTGCCGGGCATCCACGTCTTCCTTTCTCGGAGCACAAGAGAAGACGTGGATGGCCGGGACAAGCCCGGCCATGACTGCGGTACGGTTGACGGATGAATACTCATTCCGCCGCCTCCGATACGGCCGCATCCCGCGCGAGATCGACGACCGCAAGCGTGGTGCGGATTCGTTGGGTGGTGCCGTCCTGGAAACGGATCACGGTGTCGATCGGAATATCGCGGGCGCCGCCATAGATATCGTCGATAATGGAGGCGTATTTCTCGTTGATGACGCTGCGGCGAACTTTTCTCGTGCGGGTGAGTTCGCCGTCGTCGGCATCAAGCTCCTTGTAGAGCAGCAGGAATTTTGCGATGCGCTGCGCCGGGGGAAGCGACGCATTAACGGTCTCGACCTCCTTGCGCAGCAGGGCATAAACCTCAGGCCGCGAAGCCAGATCGGTGTAGGTCGTGAACGAGATCCGGTTCTTCTCGGCCCATTTCGAGATGATGGAGAAGCGGATGCAGATCATCGCCGCCAGCGCATCGCGCCCAGCGCCCAGCACCACGGTCTCGGCGATGTAGGGCGAGAATTTCAGCTTGTTCTCGATATATTGCGGCGAGAAGCGTTCGCCGCGCGAGGTTTCCGCCAGATCCTTGATGCGGTCGATCACCACGAGCTGTTTGTTGCCGTTGAAATAGCCGGCGTCGCCGGACTGCATCCAGCCGTCTTTCATGTCGGCGGCGGAGGTTTCCGGGTTCTTGTAGTAGCCGAGGAACATGTTGGGATGGCGTACCACGATCTCGCCGACGCCGTGGATGTCGGGATTCTCGACGCGAATCTCGATATCGTCCGCCATCGCCACGCCGGTGGTGTCGGGATCGACTTCGCCGATCGGATGCAGCGTATAGGCGCCGAGCAATTCGGTCTGGCCGTACAGCGTTCGCAACGGCACGCCCATGGCCTGGAAGAATTTGAAGGTGTCCGGGCCCAGCGCCGCACCGCCGGTTGCGGCCGATCGCAATCGCGTAAAACCGAGGCGGTCGCGCAGCGCCCGGAACAGCAGGGTGTCGGCGATCACCGAATGCTTGCCCCGCGCCAGCGCCGACAGGCCAGTCTTCATGCCGAGTTCGTACAGACTTTGCTTGAGCTTCGAGGAATCCATCACCCGCGCGCGCACATCGGCGGCGATGCCTTCCCACACCCGCGGTGCGAACAGCACGAAGGTGGGCGCGATCTCGCGGAAATCGTTCATCATGGTGTCGGGTTGCTCGACGAAATTGACCTTCATCCGGCACAGCAGGCCTTTGCCGAGCGCGTAGACCTGTTCCATGATCCACGGCAGCGGCAACACCGAGACATATTCGTCGTCCGGTCCCTTCGGATCGAATGCGAGGTAAGTCGCGCAATGCCGCAGCACCCGGCCAGCAGCCAGCATCGCCAGTTTCGGATTCGCCGTGGTGCCTGACGTGGTGCAGAGGACCGCGACGTCTTCGCCCTTGGTTGCATCGACCAGCTGATCGTAAAGGGAGGGTTCGCGCGCGGCGCGCTCGCGGCCCAGGCCCGCGAGCTTGTCGGCTTCCATCAGCCGCGGGTCGTCGTATTTGCGCATCCCGCGCGGATCGGAATAGACGATGTGCTTCAGATGCGGCACGCGGTCGCCGAGCGCCAGCAGCTTGTCGACCTGCTCTTCATCCTCGGCGAACACCAGCCTGGCTTCGCCATAGCTCAGCAGATACGCGGCTTCCTCGTCGAGCACGTCGCGGTAAAGACCAAGGCTCATGGCGCCGACGGCGTGGGTGGCGATTTCGGCGGACACCCAGTCCGGCCGGTTGTCGCCAATGATGCCGATCACATCGCCGCGGCCCAGGCCCAACTCGATCATTCCCAGCGCGAAATCATGCACGCGGATCTGGTAGTCGTTCCACGTGAACACGCGCCACAATCCAAAATCCTTTTCGCGCAGCGCGATCTCACCGCCATGCTCTTTGGCGTTGAGGCGCAGCAGTTTTGGATAGGTGTCAGCCTGTGCGACGCGGCCGGCGTAATCCATCATGCCGCGGTCTCCGCGGGCGCCGGCACGTCATCGGGATCGACCAGCGCCTCATCCTCTTCACCGAGATAGGCGCGCTTGACGTGGGGATCGGCGAGTACGGCGGCGGGATCGCCTTCGGCGATCTTGCGGCCGAAATCCAGCACCATCACGCGATGGGAAATGTCCATCACGACGCCCATGTCGTGCTCGATCATGACCACGGTCATCCCGAACTCTTCGTTGAGATCGACGACATAGCGCGCCATGTCCTCCTTTTCCTCGAAATTCATGCCGGCCATCGGCTCGTCGAGCAGGATCAGTCGCGGCTCCAGCGCCATCGCGCGCGCCAGTTCGACGCGTTTGCGCAGGCCGTAGGGCAGGGTGCCGGCGGTGGCCTTGCGCACCGATTGCAGATCGAGGAGGTCGATGATCTCCTCGACCTTGCGGCGATGCTCGAGCTCTTCCTGGCGCGCGCCGGTCAGCCAGTACAGCGATCCGGTGATGAAATTGTTCTTCAGCAAGTGATGCCGCCCGACCATGATGTTGTCGAGCACGCTCATATGGTGAAACAGCGCGAGGTTCTGGAAGGTGCGGCCGATGCCGAGGCCGGCGCGGGCATTGGGATTGAGCGAGGTGATATCGCGGCCGCGATAAAACAGCTGTCCCTCGGTCGGCTTATAGCGGCCGGAGATGCAGTTCACGATCGAGGTCTTGCCGGCGCCGTTCGGGCCGATAATGGAAAACAATTCGCCGTCATTGACGCCGAAACTGACCTCGGTCAGCGCACGCACGCCACCGAAGCGCAGTGACACCCCGCGCACTTCCAAAGCGTGATCCACATTCCCTCCGTTGGCGCGACTTCCGCGAGATCAACCCGGTTCTTTGCGGCCGGTCAACTCGTTCTGCTTATACTATAGTGCCGGTCGCATCATCTCACCACGTCACGCCCGGGCTTGTCCCGGGCATCCACGTCTTCCTTGCCGCTGCTCAAGACGTGGATGGCCGGGACAAGCCCGGCCATGGCGATCGAGAACACTCACACCTCCAGCCATTCCTTGCGGACGGCTGCGTTGGCCTTGAGGTCGGCGGGCGTGCCTTCGAACACGATGCGGCCGTGGCCCATCACGTAGAGCCGGTGCGAAATCCGCATCGCGATCGACAGCTTCTGCTCCACCAGCAGTATGGCGACGCCGCGCCGTGCAATCTCCGCGATGAGGTCGCCGACCTGCTGCACGATGATCGGTGCGAGGCCCTCGGTGGGCTCGTCGATCATCACCAGTTCGGGGTCGCCCATCAGGGTGCGGCAAATTGTCAGCATCTGCTTTTCGCCGCCGGACATCACGCCGGCCGCGGTGTCCGCGCGCGCGGCGAGATTGGGGAACATCTGCAGCATGTCCTCCAGCCGCCATTTGCCGGGCTTGCGCGGGTCCTTGACGCCGAGCATCAGGTTCTGCCGCACCGTGAGGCCCGGGAAGATGTCGCGATGCTCCGGGACATAGCCCAGGCCCAGATGCGCGATCTTGTAGCTCGGCAGCCCTGCGATATCAGCGCCCTTGAACAGGATGGTTCCCTGCGGCGGCACCTCGCCCATGATGGCTTTCACCGTGGTGGAGCGGCCGACGCCGTTGCGGCCGAGCAGGCTGACCACCTCGCCGGCACCGATATGCATGTCGACGCCCTGCAGGATGTGGCTCTTGCCGTAGTAGGCGTGCAGGCCCTTGACCTCGAGCATCAGGCTGCCTCCTCGCCGAGATAGGCTTCCTTGACCTTCGGGTTGCCGCGGATTTCCTCCGGCGTGCCCGACGCGATGATCTGACCGTACACCAGCACCGAAATGCGGTCGGCAAGGCCGAACACCACGCTCATGTCGTGTTCGACGATGAGCAGCGTGCGGCCCTCGGTAAGGCGGCGGATCAGCGCCACCGCGCGCTCGGTTTCGGCGTGGCTCATGCCGGCGGTCGGCTCGTCCAGCAGGATGACGTCGGCGCCGCCGGCGATGGTGATGCCGATCTCCAGCGCGCGCTGCTCGGCGTAGGTCAGCAGGCCCGCAGGCACGTCCCGCCGCTGGGTAAGATTGATGTCCTGCAGAATCCGGGCGGTGCGGTCGCGCACTTCAGGCAGGTTGTCGATGTTCTTCCAGAACGCATAGCGGTGGCCGGCCGCCCACAGCACCGCGCAGCGCAGGTTCTCCCACACGCTCATATTGGCGAATACGTTGGTGACCTGAAAGCTGCGCGACAGCCCGCGGCGGTTGATCTGGTAGGGCGGCAGATTCGAGATCACTTCGTCACGCAGCAGGATGCTGCCCGTAGTCGGCATCATGTAGCCGCTGATCAGGTTGAATAGGGTCGACTTGCCGGCGCCGTTCGGTCCGATCAGGGCATGGCGCTCGCCTTGCGCTACCGTGAGGTTGACGTTGCGGATCACCGAGGTGATGCCAAAACTCTTCTCGACCCCGCGCAGTTCGATTGCGGTGCTCATGCCGCTACACCTTTTTCGCGTGCCACGCTGGTCGCGTCATCCCAGGCGTGCCCGACCCAGGTCCAGGTTTTGCGCGCCACCAGATACCCGCCCACCAGCAGGATCGCCGCCATCGCCCAGATGTACGGGGTTGCCGCGTCGAAGGAGACGCCGAACGCCTTGATGTGCGAGTCGTCACCGGGATTGACGGTGTAGTGCACGATGGTCTCGATCGACAGGATCAGGCCTGCGATCATCGCCAGCGTCGGCACGAAGGCGATCGCGTAGCTCGGCAGCATCCTGCTCAAGGTGCCGGCCTTCAGCAGCGGACGATGCATCATCAGCAGGCCGGTGATGCCGCCGGGCGCGAACACCACCACCGCGATGAAGATCAGCCCGAAATACAGCTGCCACACCGGCGTCAGGTCGCTGAGGCTGAGCGACAGCAACGTGACAAAGATCGCGCCGACGATCGGGCCGATGAAGAAGCCGACGCCGCCGATATAGGTTGCGAACAGCACCGTTCCCGACTGCACCGCGCCGAGATAGGCCGAATTGGCGATCTCGAAGTTGATGGCCGCCAGCGCCCCCGCAATGCCGGCAAAGAATCCGGAAAAGCAGAAGGCGAGATAACGGACGACATGCGGATCGTAGCCGACGAACTGCACGCGTTCGGGGTTGTCGCGCACAGCGTTGCACATGCGCCCCAGCGGGGTGCGGGTGAGGGCATACATGGCGATGACGGCAATCAGCGTCCACGCCGCGACCAGGTAATAGATCTGGATTTGCGGCCCAAAATTCCAGTCGAATACCCGCAGCAGCTTGGTTCGGTTGGCGGAGATTCCGGCCTCGCCGCCGAAGAACGTGCGCAGGATCAATGCGGAGGAGGCGATCAGTTCGGCGACGCCGAGCGAGATCATGGCAAACGCCGTGCCGCTGCGCTGGGTCGAGACCCAGCCGAGCAGCATCGCGAAGGCGAGCCCCGTCAGCCCGCCGATCAGCGGCACCAAAGGCAGCGGGATCGGCCATTTGTTGGCGCCGATGATGTTGATGGCGTGAATCACCAGGAAGCCGCCGAGGCCGTAATACACGGCATGGCCGAACGACAGCATGCCGGTCTGGCCGAGCAGGATATTGTAGGACAGCGAGAAGATGATGGAGATGCCGATCAGGCTGAACGTGGTCAGCGATCCGCCGGAGGAGAAGATCTTCGGCAGCAGCAGCAGCACGATCGCGGCTGCGATCCACAACCCGTAGAATTTGAGTTTCTCGGCGGCGGCCGGAACAGGGGGGGCTACGCTGGAGGCGATCTCGCTCATGTATCGCGTGTCCCGAGCAGGCCCATCGGGCGGAAGATCAGGATCAGCACCAGCAGCACGTAGGGCATGATCGGCGCGATCTGCGCGATGGTCACGCCCCAGATATCGGAAAGCCAGGTCGCCGCATAAGCGGGGCTAAGCGGACCGAAGGCGCCGGCCAGCGAGCCGTTCATCGAGACCGCAAAGGTTTGCACCAGGCCGATCAGCAGCGAGGCGACGAAGGCGCCGGGCAGCGAGCCCAATCCGCCCACCACGACCACCACGAACAGGATCGGCCCGAGCAGTCCGGCCATGTTCGCCTGCGTCACCAATGCGGGGCCGGCGATCACGCCGGCGACAGCTGCCAGCGCGGTGCCGACGCCGAATACCAGCATGAAGATGCGTCCGACATTATGGCCGAGATGGCCGACCATGTGCGGATGCGTCAGCGCCGCCTGCACGATCAGGCCGATCCGGGTTTTTTTCAGCGTGATCAGCAGCGCCGCGAAAATTGCGATCGACACCAGCAGCATGAACATCTTGTAGGCGGGGTAGTTGGTGGAGAAGATCGTGAACGCCGGAAAATCCAGCAGCGGCGGCACGCGAAAATCGACCGGGCTCTTGCCCCAGATGATCTGCACGATCTCCTCGATCGCGAACGCCAAACCGAATGTGAACAGCAGTTCGGCGACGTGGCCGTTCTTGTGCACGCGGCGCAGCCCGAAGCGCTCGACCCCGGCGCCGATCGCGCCGGCCAGCAACGGTGCGATCAGCAGCGCAGGCCAGAAGCCGAACCAGCGGCTGATCTGAAATCCGAAGAAGGCGCCGAGCATGTAGAAGCTCGCATGCGCGAAGTTCAGCACGCCGAGCATGCTGAAAATGACAGTGAGCCCGCTCGCCATCAAAAACAGCAGCATGCCGAACAGCACACCGTTGAGCGTGGAGATGACGATCAGTTCAAGCATCGTGGTCTCGGGCCTATTGCACGATTTTAAAGTTCGTCATGGCCGGGCTTGTCCCGGCCATCCACGTCTTTCGTATCGCCAGCGCGGGAAGTCGTGGATGCCCGGGACAAGCCCCGGGCATGACGCCTCGCTTGTTGCCGTTCTCAGTCTCTAGTTCGGCCGGTCCATCTTGCAGGTGGTCGGCAGGACGGTCTGCGGGGTGTCGATCTTGGCCACCAGCTTCCAGCCCCAGCCGGTTTTCTCCTCGTCGAACGGTTCCTTCTCGGTGCGTTCGCCGAGCGAGGCGATATACATCGGCTGGAAGAACTGGTGGTCGTCCTTGCGCATGGTGCCCTTGCCGCCGTCATAGACGTCGAATTCCATGCCTTCGAGCGCGGCTGCGACTTTCACCGGCTCGAGCGACTTCGCCTTGTCCGCGGCGGCGGCGAACATCCGCATTTCGTTGACGGCGCGCGGATAGAACAGGCTGAAGTCGTATTTCGCGCGGATCGCCTTTTCGAAGGCATCGGCCGCCGGATTGCCGAGGTTCGGGATGCCTTCGCCGATCGCGAACACCTGGTGGTTCAGGTTGGCCTGCTTGACCGCGGTCGGGCCGCCGGTGCCGCCGGCATAATAGGTGTACCAGTTGACCTTCAGACCCGCGTCGGCCGCAGCCTTCAGCAACAGGGCAAAATCCTGGCCCCAGTTGCCGGTCACGACGGTGTCGGCGCCGGACGCCTTGATCTTGGCGATGTAGGGCGCGAAGTCGGTGATCTTGAGCAGCGGGTGCAACTCGTCGCCAACGATCTTGATGTCGGGCCGCTTGGCCGCGAGCATCGCCTTGGCGGTGGTGCGAACCGACTCGCCGAACGAATAGTCCTGATTGATCAGGTAAACGTTTTTGATCGCCGGAACGGTCTTCATGTAATTGGTGAGCGCCTCCATCTTGATGTCGGAGTTCGCATCCCAGCGGAAATGCCAGAAGCTGCACTTCGCGTTGGTGAGGATCGGATCGACCGCGGCATAGTTGAAGTAAAGCACTTCCTTGCCGGGATTGCGCTCATTGTATTTGGTGACGAAATCCGACAGCGCGCCGGCGACCGAGGAGCCATTGCCCTGGGTGATGTAGCGCACGCCGGCGTCGATCGCCTTCTGCGCCTGGATCAGGCTTTCCTGCGGGTTGGTCTTGTTGTCGAGCGGAACGATCTCGACCTTCTTGCCCTGGATGCCGCCCTTGGCATTAAGCTCATCGGCAAGGAACTGGAAGGTCTTCAGCCCGACTTCGCCGACGCTGGCGCCGCCGCCCGACAACGGGTCGATATAGCCGATTTTGACGGTCTCCTGCGCCATTGCCGCGCCGCCGAACATCGGCAGTGCGAAGGCCGCAGCTATCACGAGTTTACGCATGTTATTCCTCCCTGGATTGGCTTTTCTTGGAGAGTCGGACGCCGGAATAGCTGAAATCTCAGCTGGCCCGGCCGTCCCCCTCACATGCCTCGATTGTGGTCCAAGGCTGCATATCCCGCAAGTCGGAGGGTGCCTAGCCTCAATTTGCTTGTATTAAGGATGCCATGATAGGGGTTTCGGCCGTCCGGCTTCGTCCATGGGACCAAGAGTCGCGGGCGGTCCAGCGCATTGTGTCGCGGTTTGTCGTCGTCCGGTGCTTACAGGCCGTCCCGGCGCGTTGTTGGAGCTGATATGGCTGCTGAAGATTCGAAACGGCGGGTTGCGCTGATCACCGGCGTCACCGGGCAGGACGGCGCCTATCTCGCCGAGTATCTGCTTGGCCTCGGCTACACCGTGCACGGCATCAAGCGCCGGTCGTCATCGTTCAACACCGCGCGCGTCGATCATCTCTACGAAGATCCGCACGCCGGCAATGTGCCGTTCCTGCTGCATTACGGCGACATGACGGATTCCACCAACCTGATCCGGCTGATGCAGCAGATCAGGCCGACCGAAATCTACAACCTCGCAGCCCAGAGCCACGTCGCCGTGAGCTTCGAGAGCCCGGAATACACAGCCAATGCCGACGCGCTCGGCGTGCTGCGGCTGCTGGAGGCCATCCGGATACTCGGCATGGAGAAGGAGACGCGGTTCTACCAGGCCTCCACGTCGGAGCTGTATGGTCTGGTACAGGAAACGCCGCAGAAGGAAACCACGCCGTTCTATCCGCGCTCGCCCTATGCGGTGGCGAAACTTTACGGCTACTGGATCACGATCAATTATCGTGAGGCTTACGGCATGTATGCCTCGAACGGCATCCTGTTCAATCACGAGAGTCCGACCCGCGGCGAAACATTCGTGACGCGAAAGATTACGCGCAGCGTCGCCCGCATCGAAACCGGACTGGAACAATGCCTGTATCTCGGAAACCTGGACGCCAGGCGGGACTGGGGCCACGCCAAGGATTACGTCGAGGGAATGCAGAAGATCCTGCAAATGGATGAGCCTGACGATTTCGTGCTGGCGACCGGCGAGACGCGCTCAGTGCGCGAATTCGTCCAGATCGCGTTCGCGGAAGTGGGCCGCGTCATCGAATGGCGCGGCAAAGGCGTCGAAGAAACCGGCGTGGACAAGACATCCGGCAAGACCTTCGTTCGCATCGATCCGCAGTATTTCCGCCCGACCGAAGTCGACGAACTGATCGGCGATGCCACAAAGGCACGTGAGAAGCTCGGCTGGAAACCAAAGACGAGTTTCGCGCAACTGGTCAAGGAAATGGTGGCGGGCGATCTGGCAATCGCCCGGCGGGAGGCCGCCAATGGCAAGAACCCCGTTTGAACTGCAAGGCAAGACGGTGTTCGTCGCCGGGCATGGCGGAATGGTCGGTGGCGCGCTGCTGCGCAGGCTTGCACAGGAGCGCGTCAAGCTGCTCACCGCGACGCGCAGCGATCTCGACTTGCGCGACCAGGCTGCGGTTTTCAAATGGTTTGCCGACAAGCGGCCGCAGGCGGTGTTTCTGGCCGCCGCCAAGGTAGGCGGCATTGTCGCCAACAACACGCTGCGTGGCGAATTCCTCTACGAAAACCTTGTCATCGCGACCAACGTCATTCACGCCGCGCATGTCAACGGCACCGAGAAGCTGATGTTTCTCGGCTCATCCTGCATCTATCCCAAGCTTGCACCGCAGCCGTTGCGCGAGGATGCGATGCTGACGGGACCGCTGGAGCCCACCAACGAGCCATATGCGATCGCCAAAATCGCTGGAATCAAGATGGTCGAGGCCTATCGCCGACAGTATGGCTCGGACTTCATCAGTGTGATGCCGACCAATCTTTACGGCCCCGGCGATAATTATCACCCGGAATACAGCCACGTCGTCGCGGCGCTGATCCGCCGCTTTCATGAAGCCAAAATCGCCGGCGTCGCCAATGTCGAGGTCTGGGGCACCGGCGCGCCGCGCCGGGAGTTCCTCTACGTCGATGACATGGCGGATGCCTGCGTTCATCTAATGAAGACTTATTCGGACGAGGCGCTGGTCAATATCGGCACCGGCGAGGACATCAGCATCGCCGAATTCGCTCGCGTGGTAGCCGCGGCCGTCGGATATACCGGCGGCATCAGCTTCGATACCTCGCGGCCGGACGGCACGCCGCAGAAGTTGCTCGATGTCAGCCGCCTCGCCGAGTTGGAGTGGCGCGCGCGCACCTCGCTGCAGGGGGGGATAAAGCTGGCCTATCGGGCATATTTAACCGAGTCGCAGCAGGCGGCCGAGTAGTTATCCCGACTTCGCCGCGACGCGTGGCGCCGACTTGCTCAAGCTTGCCGACATCGCCGATATCAGCGGCTTCATGAAGAAGGCGTCGTTGGCTGGATAAATGTCGGCGCGCAGGCCGTGGGATTTCAGTTCGTCCGACACCACGGGGCCGACCGAGGCGATTGGCGTGCGCTTTAGCCCCTCGCGCAGACGTTCCTCACATCCGTGCGCCCGTGCCACCTCGAACAGCCGGCGGACCTGCCCGGAACTGGTCAGCGCAATCGCGTCGATCCGTTCCTGCGCCATCTCATCGATCGCGACCACGATGTTGGCGTCGGCGGCCTGTGCGTCGTAGACATAGGGCAGCACGGGCTCGACTGTGGCGCCTTGTGCTTTAATCGCTCCGATCAGCACGCTGTGATCTTTATCGGGATAAAGCTGCAGCCCGACACGATGGCCCTTGAGATCGACCCGCGACAGCATCTCGGCGATGCCCTGGGATGTCGGCTTCCCGGTGGTGGCCTGCGGCTCCAGCCCGATCTCGCGCAACGCGCGGCCGGGTTTTGGCCCGCGCGCAAATTTGCGCGACTTGCCGACAGCCGCAATAAATGCCTGCTCGACGCCGATACGCCGCGCCACCTTCATCAGTCGGCGCAGGCCTTCGCCGGTCATCAACACCAGGTCGTCGCACGGGCTGTCTATGAAACGCCTGATCCAGGCCTCGATCGGCTTAGGGTCCGGCGCGTCGTGGATGGTGAACATCGGACACTGCAGCACATCCGCGCCCTGTTCCGTCAGCAGGCGGGAAAACTGCGCTTCCTCGCGGGTTTCCAGAATAAGAATGCGGTAGCCGTTCAGTCTGTCAGCCATGATTTTCGCTCTAGCGCGGATCGCCGCCTGTTTGTTTATTGTGATGCCCGGACCGCTATTGGCGCAAGGGCATCGCGGGTGATAGAGCAGGGCCGAAAATCGCTTCCATCCGCACTCAAGGCGCAGCAACCCCATCCATGCCCGATCATCAATTCGTACTGACCCTGTCCTGTCCCGATCGTCCCGGCATCGTGTCCGCGGTTTCGACGTTTCTCGCCCATAACGGTCAGAACATTCTCGATGCGCAGCAGTTCAATGACGTCGAGACCGGCCATTTTTTCATGCGGGTCGTTTTCACTGCCGCCGATCTTGCGGTCGAACTGCCGGCGCTGCAAACCGGATTTGGCGCGATTGCCGATCGTTTCAAGATGGGCTGGCGGATGCGCAACCGCGCTACGCACCAGCGGGTGATGCTGCTGGTCTCCAAATCCGATCACTGCCTCGCCGACATCCTCTACCGCTGGCGAACCGGTGAACTGGAGATGATTCCGACCGCGATCGTCTCCAATCATCCGCGCGAGACCTATAGCAATCTCGATCTTGGAGAGATTCCGTTTCACTATTTGCCGGTAACGAAGGAGACCAGGCGCGAGCAGGAGACCGCGATCTGGAATCTCGTCGGAGAGACCGGGACCGATCTCATGGTGCTGGCGCGATACATGCAGATCCTGTCGGACGAAATGTCGGCGAAGCTTTCAGGGCGCTGCATCAACATCCACCATTCATTCCTGCCGGGCTTCAAGGGCGCGCGGCCCTATCACCAGGCGCATGAGCGCGGCGTCAAGCTGATCGGCGCCACCGCGCATTACGTCACCAGCGCGCTCGATGAAGGCCCGATCATCGATCAGGATGTCGAGCGCATCAGCCATCGCGATACGCCCGACGATCTGGTCCGCAAGGGCCGCGATATCGAACGCCGCGTGCTTGCGCGCGCGCTGCGCTATCATCTTGAGGATCGCGTGATCCTCAACGGCAGCAAGACCGTGGTTTTCTGAAGACCGGTACGCGCGGGCCGAGACTGCGGATTTCTATCCGTTCCGGCCCCGGGCGGATTCACACGCTGAGACCGACTCCTGCCGTGTTCGCATCGGCTTCAGCAATTGCTGTTTGTAGCTGTCGGGATAAGTTCCGGTGGGAGAATCAACGACAGCCGCAATCGCATAGTCGCGTTCGATATCGATGCCGTATTTCTTCAAGATAGCGGGCGACAGTTTTCGGATGCCATCCGGCTCGGTCAGGATCCAGGATTCGGCGAATTCCTCGCAGGAAACGCGATCCAGAAATTGCGCCGCCAATGCATGGCTGCCGGGATAGCCTCCGATCAGCCAGGCGGTACCCACCGGTTTTGCCCCCATGACATACAGCATGCCGGGATAATGGCCGGAAAGATCGATCATCGGCATACCGGCTTTGAAGCCGGCGTCGCGTGACAGGCGCAGAGTCGCATTGACGTACTCGGCAAAATCATGACTGAGCAAAAGTCTTGCGTTGGATTCTGCAATCTGAACAGCGTCGGTATCGTCAGTCAAAGGTCTCGTCTGTCTGTGAGGGGTCATCATGCTGCGATAGACAAATATTGCCGTCAGCGCGAGCGTCACGACGGCGAACGGAGACAAGCGCCGCCACGCGTCCGCTTCAGGCCTGGCGGACGCCATGACCGCAATTCCCGACAGCGTCCAGAAGAATGCGGCGGTCTGGCTCGCCAGCCAGTAATCGACGTTGCTTCCAAACGCATAGATGAACGGCAACGCCGCGAAAAACAGCCCCAGCGAAAGCCCCTGTCTGGAGACGGGGGGCCGGGACTTTCGGCGCCACACCAGCGCAACGCTCAGCAGAGCTGCGAATATCGAGGCCAGGAATTGAAGTCCCTGATATTGCGTATGCGGGAGCTCGGGAAGGAGCAAGCCGAGCGCCAACGCCAGGGTGATAGCGGCGCAAACAAGGATCGCAACGGCGCCCGCGATGGACCAGCCCCGCCGTTCCGAATAGGCCAACCAGATCAGTAAAACGATCAGGGCTGTCAGAAAGGCGAAAATCCACAGATCGTAGGTCTCAAGATTCAACGGGTCGTATCGAAAAATGCCAGCCGCAGCGTCCCCGACCAGAAGGCGCGGGTTGTCGCTGATTTTATGCAGATCCTGAACAAACTTTAGGATTGAGGCGTCTATCATCCAGGCCAGCACCGACAACAGCAGCATGGACGTCAAAATCGACATTGCCAGCATCCGCCAGTTCAGCTTTCCGGCGATCGCGAGGCTGCACAGCATCACAACACCAAGCGCAGCCGCGGAAGTCGGCTTCGCCGCGAAGGCCAAAGCGCCTCCGATCCCGATCAAGATCCATCCGGCCACGCTGACCGGCGATGCCTTTGCCTCGGCAAGGCACAAACCGATCGAGGCGACGAGAAGCGACTGGAATGTCAGGCTGTTGTAGCTGGGAGTGGGCAACCAGCGCGCGCTGACGAACACAACGACCAGCAAAGCTGAACTTGCTGCCACGATCGATGTTCCGACCGATGAAACCGAAAACCAGGAACGGTCTGTCGATGCTTCGCGGCCGATGTCGCGGAGCAGGCAGAGGCACGCCAGCACAGCGAGACAAAACGATATCAGGATATTGCCCTGCCGGAGCGAGGCGACGTCGCCCCCCAAAAATTGGTACAGGGGATGGTAGATGTAGCCAAACTGCGATGGCGATACCGGAAAACGCCATGGATTCGAAATGAAGTTAAGGTAGTAACCCTCGTCGGTGAAATCGTAACCGAGATGGCTTCGCTGCAACAATATTGCGACCAGAAGAATGGTCGCTGTGACCGCAATCGTGAGCGCGAGGGTTTCTGCGGCGCGCGCGGCCCGAGCAGGAGTCGGAACCGAAGGTGCGATCAATATTTTTTCTGACATGTTGTCTGGATGGATCCGATTCCGGCAACAGTGCCGGGGCACGGCGCCGAAGATTGGTCCGTTCTCTTTGAACGCTCCATGCATTGCAAGCAGAACCTGCTGGCCCTGGGGAGCCGTTCGAAGATGTTGCAGCTTTGGACGTGGAACACGCGGCGCCAGTATCAGCCGTCTCTCTTTGGCGCCGCTTTTCAATTACTGAGGCGGCACGGAGTACTTACCAGGGCCGTGATCGATCTGCCTCGCCGACATATTCGGGCTAGCCGAGAATATCGCGTAACTCCTTATAAACATTACGAATTATCCGTCACTTTTGGTTGTGTTCTGGCGAGCGGCTTTGCGTTCATGGAATGAACAAAGGGCTTGACGTTCATTCCGTGAACAGTTAGCAGCGTCGCGAACGGGGAGTTTGGTGTCGGACGTACAGACCAGCAATGACGGCGATAACCGCGTGGTCCGGGACCTTCTCGAGTCGATCGGACGCGACGGTGCGCAAACCCAGCGGCATCTGGCGCAGGAGCTGGGAATCGCGTTGGGACTTGTGAACGCCTATCTCAAGCGCTGCATCGGCAAGGGTTTTATCAAGGTTCAGCAGGCGCCGGCCCGGCGATACGCTTATTATCTCACGCCAAAAGGGTTTGCCGAGAAGTCGCGTCTGACGGCGAACTATCTCGCCTATTCGATGAGCTTCTTCCGTCTTGCGAAGAATGATTGCGTCGCGTTGTTCGACGAAGCCCGGCTGCGCGGCTTCAAACGGCTCGCTCTGGTCGGAAAGTCTGACCTCGCCGAGATATGCATCATCTGCGGTCTTGAATCCGGCATCGAGGTCGCGCTGGTCGTCGATCCCTCGGCAAGCGCCACCCGTTTTGTCAGCGTGCCCGTCGTCGGTTCATTTGACGGCATGGAGGCTCAAATCGATGCCGTGGTCATAACCGACATGCTGACGACAAAGCTGAGCTTCGAACGCGCCATCGCGCATTTTGGCAGCGAGCGCGTTTTATTGCCGGACCTGCTGCGGGTAGGTCCGGCCGAAGAGGGGCTCGACCTGTGAGCATCCCGGCTGTTTCCTGGCACGTGGTCCAGACTCGTCCTCGATCGGAAAACAAGGCGGCGCTTCATCTGCAGCGCCAGGGCTTCGAGGTTTACCTGCCCCGATACCTGAAACGCCGCAGCCATGCGCGAAAGGTGGATTTCGTGCCGGCGCCGCTGTTCCCGCAATATGTCTTCGTTGCGGTCGATCTGCTGACCCAGCGCTGGCGCGCGGTGAATTCCACGATCGGAGTCACGCGATTGATCGGCCACGGGCAGCTTCCGGTCGAGGTCCCGCGCGGCGTGGTCGATAGTTTGCGACGCCGCCACGATGTGCAGGGTTTTGTCCGGCAGCATCGCGAGGTGATGCGGCCGGGCCAGAAAATTCGTGTTCGCGACGGGGCCTTCTCGGATTTTCTGGGATCTTTCGAGAGCTTGAACGACGGCGAGCGCGTCGCCGTTCTGCTCGATCTGCTCGGAAGAAAAGTCCGGGTGGTCATGAGTGCGGACGTCATCGAGGCGGCCTGAAGCCGCGTCGAAGCCTGTCGATGGATGCCGGGTGAAGGGAGGGCGACCTCCGATTCACCCGAAGTGCGGTAGCGTGCCTGCATCGAATTGCAATTTCTCCGTCAGAAACCCCGGGTATGGCCATTCAGGAAAGTTGGGCGCGGCTCAGAGGGCAGGGATTCCTGGGCTCTGTCGGCGTGCTGGTAGGTGGGACCGGGATTGCGGGGGCGATTTCCGCGCTCATGCTTCCGGTCCTGACCCGGCTGTACACGCCTCAGGACTTCAGCTTGCTGGCCGTGCTGACCGGCGCGATAGCGATCGTCTCGGTCGCTGCATGCTTGCGTTTCGATATCGCCATTCCTGTTCCCGAGCAGGACAATGAAGCCGCCAATGTGCTGGGACTGGCGGTGCTGTCCCTGGCGGTCATTGTGGCGTTACTTGCGGGAGCGCTGCTGATCGTTCCCGCTTCGCTGCTTGCCCGTTTCAACCAGCCGGACCTCGAATCCTATCTCTGGCTGGTGCCGGTCGGCGTGACGGTTGTCGCGCTGAACAGCGCGCTTCAGCTCTGGTTGATACGCAGAAAAGACTTCGCCGCCATCGCGCGCAATCGCGTCGCACAGGCCGGCGCCGGTGCCGCCACGCAGGCGACGGTCGGCTGGCTGAATGGAATGACGCTGGGATTGATATTCGGCCCGACGGTCGGCGCGGCTGTCGGCTGCGTCGGACTGGCTTATCGCGTCGTAGGCATCGAAAACAACCTTCTGCGGGACATCAACTGGCCCGGGATGCGGGCCGCATGGTCGCACTACTACCGCTTTCCGAAATATTCGGCGCTGGAGGCGCTGAGCAACAACGCCGGCATCCAGTTGCCGATCATCCTGATTGCCGCATTGGCGGCCGGTCCCGAAGCAGGTTTCCTGATGTTGGCGATTGCAGTGATCCAGGCTCCGATGGCGCTTCTCGGAACCGCCGTCGGTCAGGTGTTTCTGTCGCGGGCGCCGCAGGAATTCCGGCTCGGGCGTTTGGGGACGTTCACCGCGACCATCGTTGGCGGCCTTCTAAAAACCGGCATCGGGCCGCTGATTTTCGGCGGCCTGCTGGCGCCGGATCTTTTTGCCAAGGTGTTCGGCGAGGAATGGCGCCGCGCCGGCGTGCTGATGGCCTGGATGACGCCGTGGTTCGTGATGCAGTTTCTCGCAAGCCCGGTATCGATGGCGCTGCATGTCGCCAACCGGCAGCGGGCAGCACTTTTCCTGCAGTTGTTCGGAGTCGTTCTGCGCGTTGGCGCGGTGTACGGTGCTTCGCTCATCGCCATGGGACTGATCTCCGAAGCCTATGCGATATCGGGATTTGTATTTTACCTGGTTTATCTCGTCGTCGTGTTCCATGCAGCCGGTGTTCGCGGGTCCGACATTCTGATCGAAATTCGAGCAGCCATTCCGCCTCTTGTGCTATGGATCGGCGCCGGCCTGTTGTTCAAGGCGGCGGTATCGTTCGGGCCTGTGGCGCGCTGGATTCATTGAGAACCGAGCAACCGGATCAGTCCTGATGTTCTTCGCCAGATTGCTCGACACGCGTTCCGCAATGCCGCTGTTTGTCATTGCGATTTTTACCGCCTACGCGGCGATACCGAGGCTGGTTTATCACTCGGAGTTGCCGGATGAATATTTCATCGATCTCTCCAATCTGGCGTTGGTGAGCTGCCTGGCGATCTGGGCCGGATATTCGTTACCTCTTTTCGACTCGAGGTTCGGTCCGAATGCGCGGCGCATCAGCATCAACGCAAGCTGGTTTCACGGCGTGGTCTGGACAGGCTTTCTGCTGTTTCTCCTGGTTACGTTTGCCACGGCGGAAAACATTCCGATTCTGTCGGCAGTCCAGGGCGCCAGCGCCCTCGACCTCGATGCGCAAAGAGGAGCTTTTCTTAAGGGACGCACCGGTCTTGAGGCCGTGTTGCCTTACCTCGGCGCCTTGCTCGTCACTGCGTTGCTGCCCTACAGCCTGGTGCATCTCTTTGTTGAAAAATCACGGCTCAGATATCTCTTTCTTGCCATCTTCCTCGCGTTCACCGTGAGTTTTCTTGTCAAATCTCTTTTCGTCAACGCCGCGTTTCCATTGATCTACTACCTAGCCCAGCAGCGGAAATTGACGATACCCCGATTGCTCCCGGTTGCCGGCGTGGTTCTTTGCGTGTTGTATGTCGTCAGCAAGCTGGCGCTCGGGGAAACCGCGTCCGCCGGTGCCGATATCGCGGATAATCAAGGCCTCGCGGATTTTTTCAAAACGACGTACAGAGCAAGCGGGCCGCTTGACTTCGTCGTATGGCGCAGCATCGCGGTGCCTATTTTCACGGCCGCCGATACCTTGCGCGTTTTTGCCGAGCGATTTGGTGAAGAGCCATTTTGGGGCGCGACCAGTTCGCTTATTGCCGCAATTTTCTCGCTCGACCGCGTGGCGCTGGAAAAATTTGTCTATGAGTACCAGTTTGGCCTGAATGAACTCGCCAATTCGAACGCGGTGTTTTTTACCGAAGCCTTTGCAAATTTCTACTGGTACGGCGTGGTACTGTTCTCCATGTTCGTCGGCCAGTCGTTGCGCTGGTTTCGGATGTCCGACGACATTGGGTTTAAAGCGCTTTGGATGAACTACTGCTTCACGCTGTACACCGCCGGATTGCTCGGCACCCTGCTGAGCAATGGATATTCGCTGATGTTTTTCCTGGCGCTGTTTTGCTCATTGCGAACGACGAAGCAGCCGGTCCGGCCGGTAACAAGCGCCCGGGCCGCACAGACCTAGAAACGCGAATTTGCGACGCTGCTCGACCATGGAAGGCTGGGTTGCCTGATGCCGGGGGAAACGATTTTGCAGGGCGGAAGCCAGATGCCGAACCTTGATCGCGTTGCAGCGGCGGATCTTGATGTATCCGTTGTGCTGTCCGTGAAGAACGAGGAAATATTCGTAGAGAGCGCCGTTGCAAGCATTCTCGCGCAATCCGGCCTGAGCTTTGAAGTCATCGTGGTCGACGATGGTTCAACCGATGCGACCCATGCCATCGTTTCAGGCATGGTGAACGATCGTGCGAACTTGCATTTGTTCCGCAATCCGGGACGAGGCAAATGTGCGGCCTTCAATTACGGCATCAGTCGATCCAGGGGAAAGTTCGCTTGCCTATTTGCGGGCGACGACCTCATGCCGGAAGGGAGTCTCGCGCAACGCCTCGCAGCCGTGCGCGATCGGCCACCGCAAAATCAGGTGGTGGGACTGTGCCGGCTCATCACCATGTCGGAGGACAAACGCTTCGACGGCCATCTGGTGCCGCGAAAGCCGGGACGCGGCGTATTCAGCGGCCAGTCGTATCTGATGAATGAAGCCGCGGTCGAAAGATTTTTCCCGGTTCCCGAGGACCTGCCCAACGAGGATACCTGGCTGGAAATCGCCGTTACGTTCTTGCCCGGAGTGGATGTGGTGCATTCGGACGTGATCGGCTGTGCCTGGCGTGTTCATCAGGGCAACAGCATCAACATGCTGGTCGGGTTCGACGAGTTCAACAGGAAATACACCACACGAATGCGGGCTTATTCGGTTTTCTACGACCGCCACAAGGACGAACTCACGGACGAGGGACGGGCGGGACTGTCGGGCCTGATCAAATGTGAAGCGAACAGGAAGACGGGCAATGTGATTGGCGTCCTGCTGAGCCCGGTCGGGATTGTGCCGAAATTGCGAGCGCTGTCGTTTACGAATAAGGCCATTTATTGGATACGCGCTCGCTTGTATGGACTGCTCTCCGGATGGTAGGAGTGCGGTGCTTTTCGGGCGTCATTCCGATTAAGTCGCCGATCCAGGGAACGTTGCCGGCTTGGCCTCTTTTGTGTGTTTTCGTCTGCTGCGGCCGAAGATGAGTTTGCAGAACCCAACTCATTCAACGGCATGATCTAATCACCGGTTTGCTCGATCGTCGTCACGTCGGCCTGCAAGTCCGTCAAGGAAATATCATGAGCAAACGTCCCTATATGATCTGCACCAGCTGCATCATGGACACGTCGGACTCGAACATTTCGTTCGACCAGCGTGGCCGCTGCGACTATTGCAACAACTACTACGACAACATCCTGCCGAACTGGCATCCCGATGAGCGCGGCGAGCGCGAAATCATGGAAGTCGCCGAGCAGATCAAGCGGGACGGAAAAGACCGCGACCACGATTGCATCATCGGCGTCAGCGGCGGCGTTGATAGTTCGTATCTGGTGGTGCTCGCCAAGGAAAAGCTCGGACTGCGGCCGCTGATTTTCCATGTCGACGCCGGCTGGAATTCGCAGCAATCCGTCAACAACATCGAGAAACTCGTCGATGGACTTGGCCTCGATCTGCACACCGAGGTGATCAACTGGCTTGAGATGAAGGATCTTCAGCTTGCATTCTTCAAGGCTCAGGTGCCCCATCTCGACACCCCGCAGGATCATGCGTTCTTTGCCGCGCTGTACAACTTCGCAGCGAAGCACGGGGTCAAATACGTTCTGACCGGCGCCAACTATTCCACCGAATGCGTGCGCGAGCCGCTGGAGTGGCACTACCACGCGTCCGACCTGCTTCAGTTGAAGGATATCCATCGCCAGTTTGGAACGCGCGAACTCAAGACGTTCCCGCTGGCCGACATTTTTACCTACAAGCTTTATTACCGGTTTGTGAAGGGCATCCGGGTGGTGAAGCCGCTCAACAACTTCCCCTATCTCAAGGAAGAGGCGATGCAGGAACTCGCCGATCGCTTCGGCTGGCAGAAATATGCCCACAAGCACTATGAGTCGCGGTTTACCCGGTTTTACGAGGGCTACTGGCTGCCGAAAAAATTCGGTTTCGACAAGCGCCGGGCTCACTTCTCAAGCCTGATTCTGACCGGCCAGTTGAGCCGGGACGAGGCGCTTCGCAAGATTGCGCAGCCCGCCTATGATGAAGAGATGATGGCGCAGGATTTCGAGTACATCGCAACCAAGCTCGATTTGACCACCGCCGAACTGCAGGCGCTGCTGGATGGTCCGAACAAGAGCTATCACGATTATAAGAACAGGATGGGCATGATCAATCTGGGAACACTGGCTTTGCGCGCGGTCGGCCTGCAAAAGATGATCATTCGATGATCACGATCGTCGATTACGGCCTGGGTAACATCGCGGCGTTCGCGAATGTCTACAACCGGGCCAATATCAACATATCGATCGCCAAAACGGCCGGCGATCTGAATGGTGCCTCGAAGCTGATCCTGCCCGGCGTCGGCCATTTTGACCATGCCATGGAGTTGCTGCAGCAGTCCGGGATGCGGGACACGCTCGACGATCTGGTGCTCAAGGAGAAAGTCCCGGTGATCGGAATCTGCGTCGGCATGCAGATGTTGGCGCGCTCCAGCGAAGAGGGAAAACTGCCGGGGCTGGGCTGGCTCGACGCCGACGTCAAGGCGTTCAAATCCCAGGCCGCCACCAGGGACATGGCGCTGCCGCATATGGGCTGGAACGACGTCCGCCCGGTGTCGCCCAACAAGCTGTTCGAAGAGCTCGAGACGGATGCACGGTTTTACTTCCTGCATTCCTATTATTTCGACTGCGACCGGCAGCAGGACGTGCTGGCAATATGCAATTACGGGGCGGATTTCGGTTGCGCGGTGCATTCCGCCAACATCTACGGCGTTCAGTTTCATCCCGAAAAAAGTCACCGTTTCGGAACCCGTCTCCTGAAAAACTTCGCAGAGCTGTAACTTGCTGAGACCGAGAATAATCCCTTGCCTGCTGGTTCACGATGACGGGCTGGTGAAAACCGTGGCGTTCAAGGATCCGAAATACGTCGGCGATCCGATTAACGCCGTCAAGATATTCAATGAGAAGGAAACCGACGAGCTCGCGGTTTTCGATATTGACGCCACGGCTCGGGGCGCCGAGCCGAATTTCAAGATGATCGCCAATCTCGCCGTGGAATGCCGGATGCCGCTGTGTTACGGCGGCGGCGTCAAAACCGTCGAACAGGCCAAGCGCATCGTCGGGCTTGGCGTCGAGAAGGTCGCGATCAGTTCGGCGGCGATCGAGACGCCCGAACTGATTTCGGCGGCGGCGCAGGAAATCGGCGGCCAGAGCGTCGTGGTGGTGATCGATGCAAAGAAGGATGACCGCACCGGCGAATACATGGCGTGGACCCGCAACGCTACGCGCCGCGCCGGCCGTTCGGTCATCGAGGTCGCGCGGCAGGCCGAGGCGCTCGGCGCGGGTGAAATCGTCGTCAACTCCATCGATAATGACGGCAGGATGAAGGGCTACGATCTGACGCTGGCCCGCGCCGTCCGGGAGGCGGTGCGGCTTCCGATAACGGTGCTTGGCGGGGCTGGCTCGCTCGCCGACCTCGGCAAACTCATTGCCACATGCGGCGTCGTCGGGGCCGCGGCCGGAAGCCTGTTCGTGTTCAAGGGGGTCTACCGGGCCGTGCTTATTAACTATCCGGCGCCATCGCAAAAAGAAGACCTCTTTTCCGCGGCGTTGGGTTAAACATGCCAGAGTTGAAGCTTCGGATTTCAAATGTTCAATGATCGAGTGCTGCTCATTACCGGCGGAACGGGCTCCTTTGGAAAGGCCGTTCTGAAGCGCTTTCTTGCGTCGGATCTGCGCGAGATCAGGATTTTCAGCCGCGATGAGAAAAAGCAGGACGATCTGCGCAAGCAGTATTCGGATCCGAAGCTGAAATTCTACATCGGAGACGTGCGCGATTCCCGCAGCGTCGTCGCGGCGATGCGGGGCGTCGACTACTGCTTTCATGCCGCGGCGCTGAAACAGGTGCCGTCCTGTGAATTTTACCCGATGGAAGCGGTGCGCACCAACGTGCTGGGGACGGAAAACGTCCTTGAGGCCGCCATCGCCACCGGCGTGAAGCGCGTCGTCTGCCTCAGCACCGACAAGGCGGTGTATCCGATCAATGCGATGGGCATGTCGAAGGCGATGATGGAAAAGGTCATGGTGGCGGTTTCGCGCAACCTCGAGGGCACGGTGGTTTGCGGAACCAGATACGGCAATGTAATGGCGTCGCGAGGGTCGGTGATTCCGCTGTTCGTCGAGCAGATCCTCGCCGGCAAGCCGATCACGATCACCGACCCGATGATGACGCGGTTCATGATGACGCTCGACGAATCGGTGGAATTGGTCCTCTACGCCTTCGTTCACGGCGGAAACGGCGACATCTTCGTCCAGAAGGCGCCGGCCGCGACCGTCGCGGTGCTGGCGCGCGCGCTTGCAGAGGTGATGCGGCGGTCCGACCATCCGATCGTCGAGATCGGTACGCGCCATGGCGAAAAACTCTACGAAACACTGCTCAGCCGCGAGGAGATGAGCCACGCCGAGGACAGGGGCGACTACTACCGCGTCCCTGCCGATGGCCGCGATCTCAATTATGCGAAATTCGTCGAAGAGGGCGAACGCCGCATCAGCGCCGGCCAGGATTACAATTCGCACAATACCCGCCAGCTTGACGTGGCCGGCATGAAGGAGTTGTTGCTTCGGCTCGATCTCATGCAGCGCATCACGCGCGGCGAGTCGGTCGTCATGGACGATTGAGCCCCATGCGTATCGTCATCACCGGAGCGGACGGTTTTATCGGTGCAAACCTGCGGGTACGCCTGCGCGAGATCGGGCATGGCGATGTCGTGAGCATTACGCGGGCGTCGTCACACGAGAATCTGGTTGCAGCACTCGCGGCGGCCGACTTCGTCTTCCATCTTGCCGGCGTAAACCGTCCCAAGGTCGAAAGCGAGTTCGTATCGGGCAACCTGGAATTCACCGAGCGGCTCTGCGATGCCCTGGCGGCCTCCGGCCGCCGCACGCCTGTGGTGTTCTCGTCATCGACGCAGGCGGCGCTTGATAACGCCTATGGCCGGAGCAAACGCGCCGCGGAAGATGCCTTGCTGCGTTATGGCCGCCAGACCGGATCGCCAGTCTATCTGTTCCGGCTCACCAACGTGTTCGGCAAGTGGGCGCGGCCGAACTACAATTCCGCGGTGGCGACTTTCTGCTACAACGTCGCGCATGGCCTGCCCGTCACGGTCAACGATCCTGCAGCAAAACTTCGGCTGATCTACATCGACGATGTCGCCGAAGCCTTTCTCCGTTGTCTGAGCGAGCCAGAACCCGGCGGGGGCCATGTCGATGCCAGTCCGGTTTATGAAACGACTGTTGGCGAAGTGGCGGATGTCGTCCGCGGCTTTGCCGAGAGCCGGGTGTCGCTGCTCAGCCCACCCGTGGGCACCGGACTGGTCAGGGCTCTGTACTCGACCTACGTCAGTTATCTGCCGGTCGCCTCATTCGCCTATCGGGTTCCGCAGCATGGCGATCCGCGCGGCACATTCATGGAAGTTCTGAAGACGCCGGATTGCGGTCAGTTTTCATACTTCACGGCGCATCCCGGCGTCACCCGCGGAGAGCACTATCATCACAGCAAGACCGAGAAATTTGTCGTCATTCGCGGCAAGGCCAGATTTCGTTTTCGTCAAATCGAAACCGGCGAAACCTGCGAAATCGTCGTCCAGGGCGGTGAGGGGGACATCGTCGAAACGGTTCCGGGCTGGGCCCATGACATCACCAATGTCGGAGATGACGAGTTGATCGTGATGCTTTGGGCCAACGAGATTTTCGATCGCTCGCGGCCCGACACCGTTGCGATGAAGGTGGTCGCGTGAAAAAGCTGAAAGTCGTCACCATCGTCGGTACCCGGCCGGAGATCATCCGGTTGTCGCGCGTGATCGCGCGGCTGGACCGGCACTGCGACCAGGTGCTGGTTCACACCGGCCAGAACTACGACTACGAACTCAATCAGATTTTTTTCGATGATCTTGGCGTTCGAAAGCCCGACGTCTTTCTCGACAGCGCCGGAGAAAGCGCGGCACAGACCATCGGCAATGTGATTACAAAGGTCGACCGGGTGTTTTCGGAGCAGCAGGCGGATGCGATGCTGGTGCTCGGCGATACCAATAGCTGCCTCGCCGTGATTCCGGCGAAGCGCCGCAAGATTCCGGTGTTTCATATGGAAGCCGGCAACCGATGCTTCGATCAGCGCGTCCCCGAAGAGATCAATCGCCGCATCGTCGACCACACCGCCGACGTCAATCTTACCTACAGTTCGATTGCCCGCGAATATCTGCTGCGCGAGGGTTTGCCGCCCGATCTTGTCATCAGGACCGGCAGTCCCATGTTCGAGGTCCTCACCCATTATCGGCCGCGGATCGACGCATCGGATGTGCTGAAACGGCTCGACCTGACGCCGGACGGTTTCTTCGTCGTCAGCGCACACCGGGAAGAAAATATCGACGAGCCGCGCAGCTTCGGCAAGCTGGTCGGCGTACTGAATGCAGTTGCCGAGGACCATGGACTGCCGGTGATCGTATCGACCCACCCGCGCACGCGGAAGCGGATCGAGGAGGGCGGCACGACGTTCCATCGGCACATCCGGCTGCTCAAGCCGCTTGGCTTCAGTGATTACGTCAAGCTGCAAATGTCCGCGCGCGCAACGATGTCTGACAGCGGCACCATCAACGAAGAATCGTCGATCCTGAATTTCCCCGCGCTCAATTTGCGGGAGGCTCATGAGCGGCCCGAGGGTATGGAAGAGGCCGCGGTGATGATGGTCGGCCTTGAGAGCGACCGTGTACGCCAGGGTCTGGCAATTCTTGCAAGCCAGCCCCGGGGCGTGGATCGCGCGCTGCGATTGGTGGAGGACTACGCCGTGCCAAACGTATCCGACAAGGTCGTTCGCATCATCCACAGCTATGTCGATTACGTAAATCGCGTGGTTTGGCGAAAATATGAATGAAAAGAACAGGCGCCCTCTTGGCGCGCGCCTGCAATCGGGTCAATGTTGAATTCGTCGGAAGAACGTAAAACAGTGATTGCCGCGTTTGATACCTCGCCGAGACGCCGATCGATCGATACGGCGGGCACGCTCTGAGTTTGTCCTCTCATAAATTGTTGTTATGAACCACCCACTTCAGATCGCCGTGATCTCAACGGATTATCCGCCGCTGCGGACTTCCGCGGCAGTGATGTTGCGGGACCTGGTGCAGCAATTCGCGGCGCTCGGTCATCGCCCTGTGGTGATCGTTCCGTCGCTCACGTCGAATCAGCCGTGGACGGTTGAACGGCTCGAGGGTATCGAAGTGCTGCGCGTCGCGGCTCCGCCGACACGCGCATCGACGCATATCCGCCGGGCGATTGCCGAGATGTGGCTGCCGTTCGCGATGCTGCGCAACGTGCGCAAGAGTCCGCTTCGTTCGGTGAAATGGGATCTGCTCGTTTGGTACTCGCCGCCGATCTTCTTCGGGCCGCTGATCTGGGCACTGCGCCGCAGCTCGGGGGCGCGGACCTACCTGATCCTGAGGGATATCTTTCCCGAATGGGCCCTCGATCTCGGCCTTCTCAAGAAGGGGCCGTCCTATCTGCTGTTGAAGGCCTTCGCCGCCTTCCAGTATGCCATCGCCGATACCATCGGCGTGCAAACCGAATCCAACCTGTCGTATCTTCCTGACTGGACGAAATCCGCCCGCCGGCAGATCGAAGTGCTGCGCAACTGGGTCGCGCCGACGCCGAACGTCGGCTGCAGTATCGAGATTGCACGCACCGCGTTGGCCGGCCGCAAGATTTTCGCCTATATCGGCAACATGGGCGTTGCCCAGGGCATGGATATCTTCATCGAGTTGATCGAGAGCCTGCGGCACCGCCAGGACATCGGTTTTGTGTTCGTGGGCCGCGGCACCGAGTTTTCGGGCCTGGTTGCGGAAAGAACGTCACGCGCGTTGGACAATGTCCTGTTCTTCGGGGAAATCGACCCTTCCGAAATTCCGGGGCTGTTGGCGCAATGCCGGGTTGGGCTGGTCGCGCTTCATCCTGATCACAAGACGCATAATATTCCCGGGAAGTTTGTTTCCTATGTTCAATATGGACTGCCGGTGCTGGCCCGGGTCAACGCCGGAAACGATCTCGTCGGTCTGATCGAGAGCGAGGAAGTAGGGCGGGTTTATGTCGGTCACTCCGTGGACGGGTTGAAGCGCCTGGCCGAGGAAATGATCGACGACGACGCGTTGCGCAATGCAATGTCCGAGCGGGGAAGGCAGTTGGGACTCCGGATGTTTTCACCGGAGATGGCGGCAAGGCAGGTTGCCGCGACGCCTGATCGCGGCTAAGCGGAGAACACCCGTTCTGAAGGGGCTGAACGGTTGTTGCCGGTAGCTCGCCGGAACTTTATCATGAGTTGAATCTTGCCGTTCACGCAAAGCTGACGGCAATTTAATCTGGTCAGGTCAAAGCATGTCGTTTCGGATACTGGTCACCGGTTCTTCGGGCTTCATCGGCTCGGCCGTCAGTTCCGCGTTGGCAGCGGCTGGCCACGACGTTCGGGCGGCTTCCCGCAAACCAACCGAAATCACCGATCAAGATCATTTCGAATGGGTTGAATTGCCCGATCTCGAAAAGGAGGTCGATTGGGATCCATTCGTCGCCGGCATGGACATCGTCGTGCACCTTGCCGCCATCGCCCATCGCAGCCACGCCGATAGCAGCGATTACGCGCGCGCCAACCGCGTCGCGACGGCAAGTCTGGCGAAGGCCTGCGGCCGCCATGCGGTCAAGCGTCTGATCTTCATGTCATCCATCGGTGCTCAGGCGGGTTCGGCGGCCGACCATGTCGTGACCGAAGCCGACGAACCATGGCCGATCACGGCCTATGATCGCGCAAAGCTCGCCGCCGAAGAGGAAATCCGGCGCTCGGGCGTGCCCTTTACGATTCTGCGGCCCGTGATCGTTTACGGTCCGGGAGCCAAGGCCAATATCGCTTTGATCATGCGCATCGCGGCGTTGCCGCTGCCGCTTCCTTTCGGTGCTTTTAGAAATCAACGTTCGCTTCTTGCGATCGACAATCTGGTCAACGCGGTGATGGTATGCCTCGACGGTCCGGAAACGCTCAACCAGACTTTCATTGTTTGTGATCCGGAGCCTATTACCCTGGCAGAAATGCTCGCCACACTGCGTGAGGCCGCCGGGCGCACGCCGCGGCTCATTCCAGTTCCGCCGCTGGTGGTGCGGGCGGTGATCATGGCCGCGGGGCGTCAGTCGCTTTGGGACCGGATCGGCCGGGAACTGGTTGCCAGCTCGGATAAATTGCAGAAAGTCGGCTGGTTTCCTCAGGTCGAGACCAAAGCCGGTCTCCGCGCCATGGTGAGCGCCACCGTTGGCGCTTCTGCAGAGTAATTGAACGATGAAGCGAGCGTTCGACGTTTTGGCCTGCGCCATGTTTCTGCTGTGTTGCTGGCCAATACTGCTGATTGTCATTATCGCCATTCGTCTTCAGAGCCCGGGTGCGGCGATTTTTACCCAGGTCCGCGTTGGAAAAGGCGGCCGGCCGTTCACCTGTTACAAATTGCGGACGATGTATTCTGGAACCGCGAACGTTCCGACGCATGAGGTGAAAGCGTCTTCAGTCACCGCGCTTGGCGAGCATCTCCGTCGTTTCAAGATCGACGAACTCCCGCAACTCTGGAACGTGCTGGCTGGCGATATGAGCCTGGTCGGCCCGCGGCCTTGCCTGCCGTCACAAGCAGACCTTGTCGAGGCACGACGGCAATTGGGCGTCTTCGAAGTGCGTCCCGGCATCACCGGACTGGCGCAGGTCAACGGCATCGACATGTCGGACGCCAATCGCCTCGCGGAGATCGATGCGCAATATGTCCGGACACAAAGTCTGATGGGAGATTTCAGGCTGATCATAGCCACCTTGCGCGGGCAGGGTGTTGGCGTCGATCAGGTTATCCGCCATAACACTTAAAGATACGCAGGCGAGCGATGCATCTGGCCGCGCGGACGGCGCGGCCTATTGCAATTTGCCCTGGAATAATCAATTTGGGGGCGTTTTTGCAGGTGGCGACATGCACCACCAGCCTCGACAAGCGGAGCGATTTTGCTCAACAATTCCAAGGCGCTAATATGCTCGAGCCGATCACATCCCTGAAACCGGCGGATTCATCGAACGGGGACCTGCCGGAAGAGAATGAAGCCGCGAATGAGAGAGGCAATTGGAGTGTCGTTTGTCTTGATGGCCTGGCTGTCCTGGCTGAACACGCCAAGGCGATCGTGATCGTTACTTTGCTCGCTGGCGTTCTGGCCTACGGCGTCGCGTCCTTGCTCCCCAGGATCTATACAAGCGTGGCCTACGTAGGTCCGCTGGAAGACTCATCTGCCAAGGGGCCTGACGTGGCTGCGAAGGGGGCCGATCTCGTCGGGAAGGGGGCTGAAATGGTTATGAGGGGCGCCGATGTGGTTGTTCTCTCCGCCCCGGTGCTGGATGCGGTTCTCGCAAAATTTCCACAATATCGGTCTGGCGACAGCCTCGAGGAAAGACGAGACCATTTGAGTTCGAGACTGGTCTGGAAAATAGTGAAAGGGTCTCCGCAAAAGTCCGCGCTTTATACCGTGAAGCTTGACGATACCGACCCACGTCGCGCGCAAAGCATGTTGAGTGCGATCCTGGACACCTGGCTTGAAACCATAGGGCCGCGGCCCGACACCAGCGCTCGGCTTGCAAAGACACTTGAGGCGAGTGAGGCGCAGGCGGCTGACTTGTCGCAAGTCATTACCGAATTGAAAAAGCGGCCTGAGGCGATGTTCGCGGACGCAAGGAATAATTATTTTCCGCCGAATATCGTAGACATGATCAAATTGCGAACGGATACCGCGGCCAGGATCGTGGACTTGATGTTGGCACTGCGCGCGGGAAGTCGCGATTTGATTTTCAGTCCCCCCACTTTGCCGGAACAGCCAAGCGGCCCGGACAAGAGGGCAATTGTTTCCACTTCCATGGCGTTTGCGCTTTTCGGTGTGATAGCTTTCTTCCTGCTATCCTGGCGTCTGTCGCTTGCCGCCAGGAAACCGGCCTACGCGCCGATGTTCGACCGCATCCGCCGCGCGAGGCCCTGGTAGGACACGACCGGTTTCTGTTTGCCAAAGTACTGTCTGGTTCAAACGGGAACCGGGACAGTGGCCTGCGGATTCAGAATGCTTGGCAGCTTCCCGATCCGTCGCGCGGCCTGACGCCAAAATCCCGGAAGTTTTTTTGAAACAGATTGCCATGGGCGCATCGCAAAAAATCGGTGAACTGCGCGTCAGCGCGCAGGACCAACTGAATTTCGCGCGCCTTGCGGGCGACTATAATCCGATCCATGTGGACGAGAGCACCGGCCGTCAGTCGATCTTCGGAAACGTGGTCGTTCACGGGATAAACGCGGTTCTATCGTCCATCGAAATGTACCTGGCGGCGTCTATGGGCGAGGCGTCCGCGGAATTGCCGAGCCTGGAGCGGATTCAGGTGCAATTCCTGAAGCCGATATTTGTCGGCGAGCGTCTCGAGGTGATCCGGATTTCCGACGACAGGCGGCGTACCCGCCTTTCGGTTCGCTGCGAACAAGCCGACCTTGCAAAAATATCGCTGACCTGGAACCAGGCTGCCGGCCGAAAATCTCCGGCTCTCCGGTTACAGGATCGCGTCGCGCCGCCTCGACGCGATCCGGTCACGCGAACAATGCAGGATGCGGAAGGTTTGACGGGAAAGCTTCCCCTGCGGGCAGACGCGGGCTTGCTCAATGCGGCCTATCCGCGATGCGTCGATTGGCTCGGTGAACGGGCGCTGGCGGGCGTTGCATTGTTATCGTCAGTGGTCGGCATGGAATGGCCGGGAGAATACTCACTGTTCACGAACGCAAAGATTGACTTTCGCGATTTGCCCGGCAACGCCGCGGCGGACGATCTCACATTCCGGGTTGTCCCTGTCGATGCGGACTACGCCTTGACTCGCCTTGCGGTGCAAGGCCCCGATTTCCGGTGCGAGATCGATGCGTTCTTCCGGCCCGTGCCGGTCAAGCAGCCATCGATTGGAGAATTGAGAAGCCTGGTCCTGGCGGATGAATTTAAAGGATGTACCGCGGTTGTCATAGGCGGCTCGCGCGGCCTCGGCGAGATCTCGGCCAAGCTGCTGGCGCTCGGCGGAGCGGAAATCATCCTGTCCTATCGAAGCTCGGCGACCGGAGCCGCGAACGTGCGTGACGACATCGTCTCGGCGGGAGCACGCTGCAATCTGGTTCGTTTCGATGTCGGCGGCGACGTCGCGGCGCTTGCTGCATTCGAAGCGTCTCCAGCGCGGCTGTTGCTGCTGTATTTTCCAAGTCCGCACATTTTCCGGCGCCGCACCGCCGGTTTTTCGAAAGCATGGCTGACGGAATTTCTCGGTGTCTATGTCGATGGCTTCGTCGATGTGCTGAACGCGGCCAAGCGATGGACCGCGGGACCGTTTGCGGTTTTGTATCCTTCGTCGGAAGCGCTCGACAGCCCAAGCGGCGAATTGATCGAGTATGCGGCCGCGAAGGCGGCCGGAGAGGCGGTGTGTCGCGCCGCCGCCGCTGACGACCCGCGCCTGATGGTGGAAATACCCCGCCTTCCGCGACTGCTGACGGACCAGACAAATTCGATCGTTCAGGTCGAGACCCTTCAGGCACCGGACATATTGCTCCCGATCCTGCGCCGAATGGCGGCGAACACATTGCGTCAAGACGAAAGCCGCTAGACGATGGCAGATGTTTATCGGGTGGCCGCACCGTTCGAATCCCGCAGCCACCTTGTTATTTTCCTGACGGCAACATTTGCGATCCTGATGCTGCCGTTTTTAAACGCCTGGCTGCTCCGGGCGAGCGCAGCGGATGTTTTTCGCAGTGTGCCGCCGCGCTACGAAAACTATCGGTTTATGGGGAATGCGACCGCTCGTGGCGGCGAGGTCGACGTGCTGATCATCGGCGGGTCTGACGCCTGGACTAGCTTTGACACCAATGTACTGATCGAAGAGCTCTCGCTTGCACTCGGGCGGCCCGCGAAAGTTTTGAATTTTGGGGCCAACTGGTACGGCGCCGAAGCCTATTCCGCCCGCGTCCAGGATGCCCTGACCAATATCAAGGCGAAAGTCGTTGTCGTCACCGATACCTTCGGTGAGATGACATACCCGCACCAGCTGGCGAAATACTGGTGGCTCTACCCGGACAATATCGCTCCGGCCTCACTCACCCTCCCTGAGAAGGCCACGCTTTACGCCTCTTCACTTTTGGGGGCGCCCCGCCGGTTGTGGGCTGGCCTGCATGGGGTCGGGAGCCTAAAGGTCGCGCCTCAGTTTCAATACGGCGCGGAGGAAATGGACCGAACGCTTGGTTTTAACGGAGTGCGGCTGGGCTGGTTGTACAAGAGTACGGACGAAAGCCGGCGCGCAAAATATATCGAGCAAGCGCGGCCCCGCGCGGAGCTTCCTCTTGACAAGTTTTTCTATCGAAATGCGGAAGACGACGCATTCACCTACTACTTCGACGACTACACCGCCTATCAGACCGCGTTTCTGAAGCAGACCGACCGGATCGTCCGCGAGCGGGGCGGGATTTTTGCGATGATATCCGTCCCGAAGCTGGTGGAAGGCAAGCTCGGCGAGAAGGCGCTCATCCGCCGGCTTTGGAATGGCGAGAAGCGGAGCTGGCCGGAGTTCGGCGTGCCCACCGCGGCGCTGTTCGCCGGTTTGTCGGACGAAGAAGCCCACGCCTTCTATTATAACGAAGACCATCTGAACATGTCCGGTGCGAAACTCTACAGCCGCACCATTGTGCCCGCTCTTGCAAAGCTCGTGACCGATGCCGAAAAGCGTTGACGTTATTCTGTATCTGCTGGCCGTGAGCGCCGGATTGGCCGGCGCCGCGCTGATTGAGATCGTCCCCCGCTATATGTTGGCGACCGCGCTCGTCTACGGCAATTTCTAGATGGACGGCGAGCCGCTTATTTTCTCCACCTTCGGCGATGTGGAATGGATTGCGGTCTACCTGGCCGCGGCGCTCGTCATCCTGTTGCCGCGCTATCCTTATCCGTTGAAACAGTGGCTCCTGGCCTTGCTCAATGTGGCCGGAGTGCTGGTTTTCTTCCTTTCAACAAGCCCGCAAGATGTTTTTGCTCTCGGGTTGCTGCTCGGCGTCGTCGTCGCTCACTGGATAGTGCTGCGGATCTACAACGCGCGAGGCAATGACGACGATCGTATCTACTGGATCGCTTTTCTCTCTCCGATCGCGTTGTTGATAGCCTTCAAGTCGCAGTCGGTCCTGCACATGCTCGGCATTTCGTATCTCACCTTTCGAATGGCCCAGACCGCCTTCGAATTGCGCGAATATTCCGGCCCGAACGTCGGGCTAGGCGAATATCTCGCATTTCTGATCTTTCCTCCCACCTTCTCGTCCGGCCCGATCAGTCCGTTTTTATATTACCGGGACACCGCAAGCGGATCCTCGGTATCTCCGCACAATCTCGGCGTTGGATTGCTGCGCATCGCGGTCGGCTACATCAAGTTCCGCTTTCTCGCCACGATCGCCCAGCAGTTGACCTTCACCCATCACTGGAACGATGGATTCCAGCATGGCTACGTGGATTTCGTCGTTTCGGGCGCTGCCTATTATTTTTATCTGTATCTGAATTTTTCCGGTTATACCGACATTGCAATTGGAATAAGCGCGCTGCTCGGCATTCGCGTCAAAGAGAATTTTGACAGCCCTTTCCTGGCGCGGAACATCAGGGACTTCTGGCGGCGCTGGCACATTTCCCTGACCGAGTTCGTGCGCGACGTGGTTTTCACGCCGCTTTCGATGACGTTGCTGCGATGGTTCGGCATCCGTTTTTCCACCGCCGCGACACTTATTGCCACATTTGTGACGTTTACCGTGCTGGCGCTGTGGCATGGCGTCCAGCCCGGCTACTTTATCTTTTATGCGGCGCACGCCGCGGCGTTTGCGCTGAACAACCTCACCGAAAACGAACTGCGGCGAAGGGGACGGCCGGTGCTGCGCGCCTACATGGAAAATCGCTGGATCGCCGCCGCAAGCAGGGTCGTCACTTTCCTGTTTATCTCCGTAACCTTCGCGTTCTTCGAACTGCAGACGTGGCCGGAAATCAGGAAAATCTTCGCCTTGATGGCGTGACGCGCCAGGGATTATTTGTTATCGCCGCCGGCGGCGCAGTTTGATCGCAAGACTTCGAGGGAACCTTTGATGGCCAAGCCAGAAACGATAGCGCGGATGCTTCCGGTTTTTCATGAGGTATTCGATGACGAAACGCTGACCATCGCGCCGGCAACCTCTGCCAAGGATGTCGAGGACTGGGACAGCCTCAGCCATGTCCGCCTGATGGTGGCGCTGGAGTCCGCCTTCGGCGTGCGAATCAAGGCGTCCGAGGCCGCCAAGCTCGAGAACGTCGGCCAACTGGCCGATCTGATCGAGCGCAAGCTCGGCTGAGGGGTGCGGGCGTGACGGCGGAACGAGATCATCTGAGCATGCTGACGGAGACCTTACCCTGGCTGCCGGCTCCGGCCGCGGATTGGGCAAGAACTCTCAAGAGCCTGGATGTCAAAGCCGCCAATCTCGGCGGAGCGTTGCAATATCTCGCGACGTCAGCGTTGAACGTCAACCAGCTCACCAATCTGAGCAAGCGGATCGAGGCCTGTTTGTCGGGCGGCCAACAACTGGCCCCGTTCCCGTCTTTCAGGCTGGCCGTGTTGTCGAATGGCACGATTTCCCTGGCCGCTGCCGCCATCCCCGCGAGCGCGTTGCGCCACGGCGTCGCAATGCGGGTGAAAACCGTGGAGTATGAACGCATCGCCGGCGTGGCGCTTGCTGGCGATGAGGATATCTCGGCTTTTGCGCCGGACGCGGTTCTGCTTGCGCTGGATCATCGAGGACTTCCGTTCGGCGTGATGCGCGCCGGCGAACCGGTCTCGGTGGTGGCCGATCAGGTGGTCGAGCATTTGCGCATGCTGCGTGATGGCCTGAAGCGCCACTTCCGCGCGCCGGTTATTTTCCAGACGCTGGCTACTCCGCCCAGTTCGGTATTCGGCAGCTTCGACCTTCGAATTGGAGGCACCTGGCGGACCACGATCGCTGCGGTGAACAGCGCGATTGCCGAACTCGCCAGCGACGGCGACTATGTTCTCGACGTTGCCGGCCTGGTCGACCGGGTTGGAGCCGAGCGCTGGTTCGATGAACCGCAATGGCTGGCGCACAAGGTACCGTTCAGCCTGTCGATGATTCCGGCCTACGGCGATTACGCGGGCCGGCTGATTGGGGCCATCAGGGGACGGAGCCGGAAATGCCTGGTGCTCGACCTCGACAATACGATGTGGGGAGGCGCGATCGGCGACGAAGGCCTCGCCGGGATCGTTCTTGGCCAGGGGTCGGCGGATGGCGAGGCCTTTCTCGCCGTGCAGGAGATGGCGCTGGCGCTGCGCAACCGGGGAATCATACTCGCGGTCAGTTCGAAGAACGACGAAGCCAATGCCCGGCTTCCGTTCCAGCAGCATCCCGATATGCTGCTCAAGGAAGAGCACATCGCGGTTTTCCAGGCCAACTGGACCGACAAGTCCACCAATCTCGAGGCGATCGCGAAGGCGCTCAATATCGGCCTCGATGCGTTGGTGTTGCTTGACGATAATCCGGCGGAACGCGCGCAGGTGCGGGCCGCCTTGCCGGCAGTCGCGGTGCCGGAAGTGAGCAGCGATCCTGCGACATTTGCGTGGACCATTCTTTCGGCGGGTTATTTCGAAGCAGTATCGTTCCTCGATGAGGACAGGCGCCGTGCGGACGAATACGCGGCCGAGTCTCAAAGAATATCGGTGATGCAGAAGTCGCGCGACTTCGGCGACTACTTGTCCGAACTGCAGATGGCGATTTCATTCGCGCCGTTCGATGCCGTGGGGCGATCCCGTATTTCCCAGCTCATCAACAAATCGAACCAGTTCAATCTGACGACCCGCCGCTATACCGAGGCACAGGTGGCCGAGTTTGAAGCGGATGCCTCGGCGCATACGTTTCAGGTGCGGCTGAAGGATCGCTTCGGCGACAGCGGCATGATCGGCGTGTTGATTGCGCGCCGTTCGGAGTACCGGGGAGAACCGGCGCTGGATATCGATTCATGGCTGATGAGCTGCCGGGTTCTGGGCCGCAAGGTCGAGGAAGCGATGTTGCGCGAGTTGGCATTGGCGGCGCGCGCTGCCTCGATGCGGTGGATTGTCGGCCGTTATATCCCGACCTCGAAAAACGGCATGGTCAGGGAACACTATGCGAAGCTCGGCTTCGATGCTGATCCCATGAACGCGACATGCGAAACCGAGACGGCATGGCTTCTCGACATTTCCACCTATCAGGCGCCCGATTTGCCGATGACCGTTGAGGGCCGAGAGGGATAACCGCGCGTGGTCCGGGATGATCGCGGGTTCAGAATCCGGCGATCACTGAATAACCGACGACGAGGCTGCTGAAGACTTGTCCGTCTCCTCCTTCGGAGGCGGGGCTTCCAGGCGTTTGCGCTCGCGTTCCCTCATGAACTCCTCGTATTTGGCGGTGCCCGGCCGGGGCGGGGCGTCCGGCGGCAGGCCGCCGGCCCAATGCGGGACGTAATCGCTGATCCCGGCGGCCAGGTTGGCGTTGATCGTCCCGCAACCGCTCAAAGCGCTCGCGGCCAGCGCGAGAACGCTCAGCATTGAAAGGCGAAAGCTGTTACGCATCTGTGCCAACGTTACGCATACCGGGGCATGGTTTTCTGAACCAACGGCGCCACGATTTTTCCGCCAGGTTTGTCCTATTTACGACCTTACGCAGCCGGCGTTTCGATAGCCGGGCTGTCGTCTGCCAATATAGTAAAATTGTTTCTTTCTACGATGAGGCTAGAAGGTATCAAAATACCTTAAGATACAATCCGCGGGTGCGGGTATGCCAGTGAACCAAGCCCATAGTTGTGATTGACAACATGATGCGGCTCAGACGCCATGCCGCGCCGGTACGTGGCTGCAAAAGTTCGGTATGGTGGCGGCAAGGGCCGGGGACTCGGCTCACGATGAAACCGATCAGGGGGAGAGCGTCATGTTTATTCGCACGACAATGTTGTTACAGGCGGCGGTTGCCGCTGCCGTCATGGGTCCAGCGGCCCAGGCGCAGGAGTCCGTCAAGATCGGCCTGATCCTGCCGATGACCGGCGGCCAGGCCTCGACCGGCAAGCAGATCGACAATGCGATCAAGCTGTACATGCAGCAGAAAGGCGACACCGTCGCCGGCAAGAAGATCGAGATCATCCTGAAGGACGACGGCGCGGTCCCCGACAATACCAAGCGCCTCGCACAGGAACTGATCGTCAACGACAAGGTCAGTTTCATCGCCGGCTTCGGCGTCACCCCCGCCGCATTGGCAGCGGCGCCGCTGGCGACCCAGGCCAAGGTGCCGGAAGTCGTGATGGCGGCGGGCACCTCGATCATCACCGAGCGCTCGCCCTATATCGTCCGCACCTCTTTCACGCTGGCGCAGTCGTCCACCATCATCGGCGACTGGGCGGCGAAGAACGGCATCAAGAAAGTCGCGACGCTGACCTCGGATTACGCGCCCGGCAATGACGCACTGACGTTCTTCAAGCAGAACTTCACCGCCGGCGGCGGCGAGATCGTCGAAGAGGTCAAGGTGCCGCTGGCCAATCCGGACTTCGCCCCGTTCCTGCAGCGCATGAAGGATTCCAAACCCGACGCCGTGTTCGTGTTCGTGCCGGCCGGGCAGGGCGGCAACTTCATGAAGCAATATGCCGAGCGCGGCCTCGACAAGTCCGGCATCAAGGTGATCGGCCCCGGCGACGTGATGGACGACGACCTGCTCAACGGCATGGGCGACGCCGCACTCGGCACGGTGACCGCGCATCTCTATTCGGCCGCGCACCCCTCCGCGATGAACAAGGAGTTCGTCGCCGCCTACAAGAAAGCCTATGGCACGCGCCCGGGCTTCATGGCGGTCAGCGGCTATGACGGCATCCATCTGATCTACGAAGCGCTGAAGAAGACCGGCGGCAAGACCGACGGCGACGCGCTGATCGAAGCCATGAAGGGCATGAAGTGGGAGAGCCCGCGCGGCCCGATCTCGATCGACCCGGAAACCCGCGACATCGTGCAGAACATCTACATCCGCAAGGTCGAGAAGGTGGACGGCGAACTCTACAATGTCGAATTCGCCACCTTCGAGGCGGTCAAGGATTCCGGCAAGACGAAGAAGTGAGGGCTTCTGCCTGAACTGCGTTTATGTCCGGCTCCTTCCTCTCCACTCGTCATGCCCGGGCTTGTCCCGGGCATCCACGTCTTTCTTTTTTCGACGCGTTTTGTGAGGAAGACGTGGATGGCCGGGACAAGCCCGGCCATGACGCAGAAAAACTCAGGTTCCGCAGTCCTGGATAAATCCACCGGATGACCACGCTCTTCACCATCCTGTTTGACGGCATCGCCTACGGCATGCTGCTGTTCGTGTTGGCGTGCGGGCTCGCGGTCACGCTCGGGCTGATGAACTTCGTCAATCTCGCGCACGGCGCCTTCGCGATGGCCGGCGGCTATGTCTGCGCGGTGCTGGTCAATCAATCCGGCTGGCCGTTTTTCGCCGCACTGCCATTGGCCTTCGTCGCAAGTGCCGCGATCGGCGTCGTGCTGGAGCGCTCGCTCTATCGCCACCTCTACAACCGCAGCCATCTCGACCAGGTGCTGTTCAGCGTCGGCCTTGTCTTCATGTCGGTGGCGGCGGTCGATTACATCATGGGATCGTCACGGATTTTCATCAAGCTTCCGGCGGCGCTGGAAGGGCAGATCGATTTCTTCGGCGTCGGCATCGGCCGTTACCGGCTGATGATCATCGTGATCTGCGGCCTGTTGACCGCCGCGCTGCAACTGATACTGGCGAAGACACGGTTCGGCAGCCGCCTGCGCGCGGCGGTCGACGATCCCCGCGCCGCCAGCGGGCTCGGCATCAACGTGCCGCAGGTGTTCGCCTTCACTTTCGCATTCGGATGCGGACTGGCCGGCCTCGGCGGCGCATTGAGTGCGGAGATTCTCGGGCTCGATCCGTATTTCCCGCTGAAATTCATGATCTACTTCCTGATCGTGGTCACCGTCGGCGGCTCTTCCAGCATCACCGGGCCGTTTCTGGCCTCATTGCTGCTCGGCATCGGCGACGTCGCCGGCAAATACTACGTGCCGAAGATGGGGCCGTTCGTGATCTACACCATCATGATCGTGATCCTGATCTGGCGTCCGAACGGCTTGTTCGGCCGAACCGCAGCGCGTTGAGCCCGCGATGACCGCGCCCGCAGACGTCTCCAGCCTTGCGGTCAGCCGCGCGCGCTGGCGTCCGGCCGAGATCGCGTTCTGGATTCTCGCGCTGTCCTGCGCGTTCCTGTTTCCCTCCCGCTATCTGATCATGACCGACATTGTGCGGCTGGCGCTGTTCGCGCTGTCGCTCGACCTGATCCTCGGCTATGCCGGCATCGTGTCGCTCGGCCACGCCGCGTTCTTCGGCGTGGGCGCCTACAGTGCCGGGCTGCTCGCCCTGCACGGCATTGTCAACGAACCGGTACTCGCGCTGCTGGTCGCTGGTCTGGCCGCGACGATCGTCGGCTTCGCTACCAGTTTCCTGGTGATCCGCGGCGTCGATCTTACGCGTCTGATGGTGACGCTCGGCATTGCGCTGTTGCTGGAAGCGCTGGCGGAGCGTTTTTCCAACATCACCGGCGGCACCGACGGCCTGCAGGGTATCGAGATGCAGCCACTATTGGGCCTGTTCGCCTTCGACATGTTCGGCAAGGTGGGTTTTTTCTACTGCCTTACGGTATTGTTTCTGCTGTTCCTGCTAGCGCGGCGGATCGTGCATTCGCCGTTCGGCCTGTCGCTGCGCGCGATCAGAAACAATCCGCTGCGCGCCGCGGCGATCGGCGTTCCGGTCAATCGGCGTCTGATCGCGATCTATACCCTGGCGGCATTCTATGCCGGCATTGCCGGTGCGCTGTTTACCCAGACCACGGCACTGGCCTCGCTCGACGTGTTCTCGTTCGAGCGCTCCGCCGACCTGATGCTGGTGCTGGTGATCGGCGGCACCGGCTATCTCTATGGCGGATTGATCGGTGCGGTGGTGTTCAAGATGCTGCAGGAGCTTTTCCAGACCATCACGCCGCAATACTGGCTGTTCTGGATCGGCCTCGTGCTGGTGGTGATCGTGCTGGTCGGCCGCGCCCGCATGCACCGCTGGGCGCTGTGGCTGCCGAATCTGCTCATCCGCCGGTTCGCCGGGCGGAAAGCGGTGGTCGTCGTTCCCGAGAGTGACCCGTCATGACAACCGCGCTCGAAACGATCGGCCTGGAAAAGCAGTTCGGCGGCTTGAAAGTCACGCGCGATCTCTCGCTCAAGATCGAGGCCGGCGCGCGGCACGCGCTGATCGGCCCGAACGGTGCCGGCAAGACCACCGTCATCAACCTGCTGACCGGCGTCCTGAAACCCAATGGCGGGCGCATCCTGCTCGAAGGCAGCGACATCACCGACCTGCCGGTGCACAGGCGCGTCACCTGCGGCCTGTCACGCACCTTCCAGATCAACCAGCTCTACGCCGACCTGACGCCGCTGGAGACCATCGGGCTTGCGGTGTCGGAGCGACTCGGCCGCGGCAGCGACTGGTGGCGCCGGATGGGCACCCGCGACGACGTCAACGCCGAGATCGCCGAGAATCTGTCGCGCTTCCATCTGCTCGACGTGATGAACGAGCCGACCGCGACGCTGCCCTATGGCAAGCAGCGCCTGCTCGAAATCGCCGTCGCCATCGCCACCAAGCCGCGCGTGCTGCTGCTCGACGAGCCGGCGGCGGGCGTACCAGAAAGCGAGCGCCATGACATTCTTGCCGCGGTAGCGGCGTTGCCGCGCGACGTCACGGTGCTCTTGATCGAGCACGACATGGATCTGGTGTTCTCCTTCGCCGACCGCATTTCGGTGATGGTCAATGGCGCGCTGCTGGTCGAAGGTCCGCCGGACGAGGTGGCGCGCGACCCCCGCGTCAAGGCGGTGTATCTCGGCGAGGCCGCCGATGCCTGACCTGCTGTGCATCGAGGATCTCCGCGCCGGTTATGGCGAAGCGGTGGTGCTGCCAAAAATGTCGCTGCATATGCCCGAAAGCCACGTGCTGGCGCTATTGGGGCGCAACGGCACCGGCAAGACCACGCTGATCAATTCCATTGTCGGCGTTACCAGGCGCTTCGGCGGCACGATCACCCTCGGCGGCCAGGACATCACGTCGATGCGGCCGGACCAGCGGGCGCGGGCCGGCATCGGCTGGGTGCCGCAGGAGCGCAACATCTTCCGCTCGCTGACGGTGGAAGAAAACATGACCGCGGTGGCGCAGCCGGGGCCGTGGACGGTGGCAAAGGTCTACGAGATGTTTCCGCGCCTGAAAGAACGCCGAAACAATTTCGGCAACCAGCTTTCCGGCGGCGAGCAGCAGATGCTGGCGATCGGCCGTGCGCTGACGCTAAATCCGAAGGTGCTGTTGCTGGACGAACCGACCGAGGGGCTGGCGCCGATTATCGTCGAGGAACTGCTCGCCGCGCTCGGCACCATCACCCGCGCTGGCGGCATCTGTTCCATCATCGTCGAGCAGAATGCGCAAAAGATTCTGGGGCTGGCCGACCGCGTTGTGATATTGGAGCGCGGCGCCATCGTGCACGACGCGGCGAGCGCTGAGCTAAAGGCGGACCCTGCGGTGCTGGAGCGCTTTCTTGGCGTTTCCGGCGCGGCACACTGAGTCGATGTCGTCATTCCGGGGCGCGCGGAGCGCGAACCCGGAATCCAGACCGCCGCTCGGTGTCTGGATTCCGGGTCTGGTCCTTCGGACCATCCCGGAATGACGTTTGAGATTGTTTTTCAGGGAGTGAGACCATGCAACGAACCAAAGCCCCTTTCCGCGCCGACGAGGTCGGCAGCCTGTTGCGCCCGCCGCGCATCAAGGAAGCCCGCGCCAGACTGGAGAAGGGTGAAATTACCGCCGACGACCTGCGCAAGATCGAGGACAGCGAGATCGAGAAGGTCGTGCACAAGCAAGCGCAGATCGGCCTGAAACTCGCTACCGACGGCGAATTCCGCCGCTCCTGGTGGCACTTTGATTTTCTTAAAAGTCTGACCGGCTGCGAGTTGTTTCACCCCGACGAGGGCATCCAGTTCGCCGGCGTGCAAACGCGTCACGACGCGATCCGCGTTATCGGCAAACTGGACTTCCCGGACCATCATCCGATGCTAGACCATTTCCGCTTCCTGAAGAAGCATGCCGACATCGCGCACGTCACGCCGAAGATGACGATCCCGTCGCCGGCGGTGCTGCATTTCCGCGGCGGCCGCAAGGCGATCTCGAGAGAGGTTTATCCGGACCTCGAACCCTTTTTCGAGGATCTGGGCAAGACTTATCGCAAGGCGGTGAAAGCGTTCTACGATGCCGGCTGCCGCTATCTTCAGTTCGACGACACCGTGTGGGCCTATCTCTGCTCGCCGGACGAGTTGCAGAAGGCGCGCGAGCGCGACGACAATCCGGACGGCCTGCAGGAAATCTATGCGCGCGTCATCAATTACGCGATCGCCGAGCGGCCCGCCGACATGACCATCACCACCCATGTGTGCCGCGGCAATTTCCGCTCCACCTGGATTTCATCCGGCGGCTACGAGCCGGTGGCGGAGACCATGCTGGCCGGCACCAATTACGACGGCTATTTCCTGGAATACGATTCCGACCGCGCCGGCGGCTTCGAGCCGCTGCGTTTCCTGCCGAAGGGCAACAAGATCGTGGTGGTCGGCGTGATCACGTCGAAATTCGGCGAGTTGGAAAAGAAGGGCGACATCAAGCGACGGCTGCAAGAGGCGGCGAAATTCGTGCCGCTGGAGCAACTCGCGGTATCGCCGCAATGCGGTTTTGCGTCCACAGAGGAGGGCAACATCCTCAGCGAAGACGAGCAATGGGCGAAGCTGAAGCTCGCGGTGGATGTGGCGAACGAGGTGTGGGGGAAGTAAACACCTGCGTCGTCCCGGCGAAGGCGGGGACCCATAGCCTCCGACCTATCCGTTTGAGCGCTGATGTCGACCCATGCATCAACGCCTTTGCGCCACATCGACATCGGTGGTTATGGGTCCCCGCCTTCGCGGGGACGACATAGGAGTGATTGTCGTCCTCACTTCTCCGCCAGATAAACCTCGCCCAGTAGCGACGAATTCGACCACGGCACCTGCCTGCTCTTGGTCGCGGCGACCACTTCGGCGCGCACCCGCGTGAGCATTTGCTGCACCTCCACCCGCGGGGTGCCGATGTGGCGCGACAACGCCGCGGAGAACGGGCTGTTGGCGCCTTCGCCGTCCAGCGCCACCTGTCCCGGCGCGGTCGCAAACGCAATCAGCGTGCCGGCGCCGAGCGTGGTGCCGGCGACGGGCGCCGACGGCGGCGCCAGTCCCCCGGCTTCGATTCCACGGCTCGGTCCGGCGGAGGCGACGCGCTCGGCCATCGGGTTGTTGCGGCAGGCGTCGAAGATCAGGATGTTGGTGCGGACCTGATCGTCGAGCGCTGCGAGAATCGTGTCCATGTCGATCATGGTCTCGATCGGGTTGATTCCGGGCTGCAGCTTCATATCCACCGGCACCAGAAAATTGCGGCCATCGACCTGCACGCCGTGGCCGGCGAAATACAGTACCGCGGTTTGCGCATGGGCTGCGTCGAGCAGGAATTCGCGGGTGATCTTCTGCATCGCCGCGCGATCGAGGTCGATGCCTTCCGAGACCTTGAACCCAAGGTCGCGCAGGTTCTTCGCAATTGCATGCGCGTCATTAGGCGGATTGGGCAGCGCCTTGACATGGGCATAGGCGCCGTTGCCGATCACCAGCGCGACGCGCGTTCCCGCGCCCGCCGTCGGTGGAGGCGTCGATGCCGGCGCTGAAATGGGCGCCGCTCCCGGTGCCGTTTTCAACTCCGGCGTCGGCGGCGGAGGGGTTTGCTGCGCTGGTGGCGCCGCGTCCGACAGCAGCGACAGCCGCACTTTGGCGGTGGCCTGATTGGCCTTGCTGCCGGCGTCCGAGGCCACGCCCTCCAGCGTCGCGTTGTAGTCTTCTTTGGCGCGGGCGTAGTCGCGCCTGGCTTCGTAAGCGAGGCCTCGCTGGATATAGGCTGAGATCAGTACGCTGCCCGGCGGCGTCATGATGTTGGCCGGCGCCCTGGCCCTGACGAGCCTGATCGCCTCGCTGCTGTCGGCGATGGCGCGGTCATAATCGCCTTTGGCGCGCCATATCACGGCGCGATTGTTGTACACCGACGCCTGCGTCGGATTGATCCGGATCGCTTCGTTGATATCGGCGAGCGCGCCGTCGAGATCGCCCAGTGCCTGTTTGGTGGCCCCGCGATTCTGGTAGGTGTACGCATCCTTCGGACCGATCCGGATCGCAGAATCGTAATCGGCAAGCGCCTTCTCGTTGTCGCCCTTGCCGCGCCAGGCGTTGCCGCGGTTGTGATAGACGATGCCGCTGGGCGGGCCGATCCGCAGCGCGTCGTTGAAATCCGCAATTGCGATGTCGTATTCGCCCTTGTCGTAGTAAGCCGCGCCGCGCAGGTTATAGACCGCGATTTCGCCGGGCTTCAGCCGCAGCGACTCGGTGGCGTCTGATATCACCAGCGAATAATTGCCCTTCTTGTTCCAGCCGACGGCGCGCCAGAAATAAACCGTCGCAAGTTTCGCGCCGGAAAAAACCTTCAGCGCGATGATCTTGTTGCAGGCGTCGATCTGCCTGTCGGCCGGCGTGCCCTCGCCGGTGCAGAGCGGGCCGAGCTCGCTGCGCTTTTGGGCGAGGGCAGGCGAGGCGAGGAGCACGCACCCCAGCGTGGCCAACAGGATCGAACGGCGCATGAGTCCCCACGCAGATAGTTGCATCGACGATTTGTTGCCGTGAAGCGCGTCGCGGTTCAAGCGCAGCCCGCTGCATCGTGCCCCGGACGCGGTGCGGCATTCTTCATGCCGCTCCGCTGAGCCGGGACCCCGCTTACGCGATGAAACCGGGGCCCCGGCTCTGCAGCGCACCGCTTCGCAAGTGCTGCGCGCTGCGCGGCGTCCGGGGCACGGTACATTTCCCCGGTGGGCAGATGATGGTAGGACAGCTGCGCCATCCGCCGCTGCCCACCAACCCTGCCCAAAATCATCGCATGAAAAACGACGCCATCCTGGCCCAGATCTCCGAATTCTGCCGCCACGCCGATATGGCCGAATCGACCTTCGGCCGCCGCGCGGTCAATGACGGCAAGCTGGTGCACCGGCTGCGCGAGGGCAAGCGCATCACCATCGATACGCTGGACCGGATTCAGGCCTTTATCGCCGCCTCGATGCCGGGCGGGGTGCCGCCGCCGCGCGGGCTCGAAGTGCCGCCGGAAAAGCGCGACCCCCGCGGCAATTTCCGGTTTTTCGAGAATCGCCAGAAATACCTGCTGTTTGTCCATACCTGCAGCGAAAAGCGGGTTATCGCCGAGCGGGTGGCGCTGGAGCTTGGCAGCATCCATCCCCGGCCTCCGGCGCTGCGGGTGTTCGACGCCGGCGTCGGCGATGGCACCGTGCTGGCGCGGCTGATGCGGCTCATGCACGGCCGGTTCCCGCATATGCCGTTCTATATTGCCGGCAAGGAGCTCAGCCTGGAGGACGTCCGGCTGACCCTGGACAAGGTGCCGGACCGGCTGTTCGAGCACCCGGCGACCGTTTTTGTCCTGACCAACATGTATTACGCCGAAGCGCCGTGGCTGACGCCGGTCTCGCCGGCGGCGGCCTCTGGCATGATCTGGCGCGAAGTGCCGCTGCGGGGGGCATCTTCAGGCGAATTCGAGGCCCAGATTGGAGAACTAGGGCCGTTTCTGGAGGAAAACTGGCGCGCCGATGTCAGTCCGCGCTCGGGCATGCCGATCTATGAGCGCCCGGTGGCGCTGGTGCTGTACCGGGAGGACCACCGGTTCCTGCTCGACCAGATCATCCCCCGCGCCGGCCGCACCGAGGCCAATTTCGACCTGATCGTCGCCTCGCAGCCCTATCGGGCCAAATCCTCGGTCAATTTCCGCGCCAAACGCATTATTGCGCCGCTGGCGCGGGCGCTGCGGGCCGGGGGGCGGCTGATCGGCATTCACTCGCACGGCCAAGACCCCGGACTGGAGATTATCCAGGCGGTCTGGCCCGGAGAAAACCCTTTCGCCGTGAGCCGTCATGAGCTATTGCGCGCAGTGAAATATGAACTTGGTTCGGCCGGGCGCGACCTTAACTTTAATGCCTATGCCGATAACCGTTCGATCTTCCGGTATGATATGGAAGCGCTGCCCAACAAGGTAACCGGGTCGATCGGAACCTCGACGGCCTTTGCGGCATGGAATGCGGCGGTGTATGTCGCCCAGATCGAAGACGACCGGTTGACGGAAATGACTCAAGACGGCCGTACTCTCGATGCGACCCGCGAAATTCTGCGCAAGCACAATGGGCTATGGTTTTACGACGAATCCTACGTCATTTCGCGCCGTCGCGACTGACATTTCAGGACAACATAACGAAAGGACCGCCTGATACGGCGGATAAGGGGTTGGTTGATGCGCGGGTCTTATCTGTTCACCAGTGAATCGGTTTCCGAAGGTCATCCGGACAAGGTCTGCGACCGTATCTCCGACGAGATCGTCGATCTGTTTTTCCGCGAAGGGCCGAAGGCCGGGATCGATCCATGGGCGATCCGCGCCGCATGCGAGACGCTCGCCACCACCAACAAGGTGGTGATCGCCGGCGAAACCCGCGGGCCGGCCTCGGTGGACAACGAACAGATCGAAGGCGTGGTTCGTGCGGCCATCAAGGACATCGGCTACGAGCAGGCCGGCTTCCACTGGAACACCTGCGACATCGAAATCCTGCTGCATCCGCAATCCGCCGACATCGCGCAGGGCGTCGATGCGCTGCAGCCCGGCACCAACAAGGAAGAGGGCGCGGGCGACCAGGGCATCATGTTCGGCTACGCCACCAACGAGACGCCGGAACTGATGCCGGCGCCGATCCATTACGCCCACAAGATTCTGCGGCTGATTTCCGAAGCCCGCCACTCCGGCAGGGAGAAGGTGCTGGGACCCGACTCCAAGAGCCAGGTCACCGTGCAATACGAGAACGGCAAGCCGGTCGGCGTGCGCGAGATCGTGGTGTCGCACCAGCATCTGGTCGAGGACATGACCTCGAACGAGGTTCGCGAGCGTGTCGAGCCCTATGTGCGCCAGGCGCTGCCCGAAGGCTGGATCGGCGACAAGACCATCTGGCACATCAATCCCACCGGCAAGTTCTTCATCGGCGGTCCTGACGGCGATTCAGGTTTGACCGGCCGCAAGATCATCGTCGATACCTACGGCGGTGCCGCTCCGCATGGCGGCGGCGCGTTCTCAGGCAAGGATCCGACCAAGGTCGATCGTTCCGCCGCCTATGCCGCGCGCTATCTCGCCAAGAACATCGTCGCCGCCGGTCTCGCCGGCCGCTGCACGCTGCAGCTTGCGTATGCGATCGGTGTGGCGCGGCCGCTGTCTATTTACATCGACACCCACGGCACCGGCGAGGTGCCGGAGGACAAGCTCGAGAAGGCCGTCGCCGAGGCGATGGACCTTACCCCGCGCGGCATCCGCACCCATCTCGATCTCAACCGGCCGATCTATGCGCGAACCTCGTCCTACGGCCATTTCGGCCGCACTCCGGACAATGAGGGCGGCTTCAGTTGGGAAAAGACCGATCTCGCCGAAGCGCTCAAGCGCGCGGTGTGACGCCTATGAGTTTGAGTAGGCCGCGACACATTTAAGCCGTCATGGCCGGGCTTGTCCCGGCCATCCACGTCTTTCTTTCGTGGCCAAGACGTGGATGCCCGGCACAAGGCCGGGCATGACGAAAAGTAGGAAAAAAATCACATGACCGCCACCGCCAAAAAGCCCGCCTTCACCGACTACATCGTCAAGGACATCGGCCTCGCCGAATTCGGCCGCAAGGAACTTTCGCTTGCCGAGACCGAAATGCCGGGCCTGATGGCGACACGCGAGGAATACGGCCCGAAGCAGCCGCTGAAGGGTGCGCGCATCGCAGGCTCCTTGCACATGACGATCCAGACCGGCGTGCTGATCGAGACCCTCGTCGCGCTTGGCGCCGACGTGCGCTGGGTCTCGTGCAACATCTATTCGACGCAGGATCACGCCGCGGCCGCGATCGCGGCGGCGGGCGTTCCGGTGTTCGCCATCAAGGGCGAGAGCCTGCAGGATTACTGGGACTACACCGCCAGGATGTTCGACTGGCACGGCGGCGGCTTCCCGAACATGATCCTCGATGACGGCGGCGATGCGACGATGTACGTCCATCTCGGTCTGCGCGCCGAAAACGGCGACACCGCGTTCCTCGACAAACCGAACTCCGAGGAAGAGGAAGTCTTCTTCGCGCTGCTCAAGAAGCAGTTGAAGGAAAAACCGAAGGGCTACTTCGCCGAAATGGCCAAGAGCATCAAGGGCGTTTCGGAAGAGACCACCACCGGCGTGCATCGGCTGTACGACATGCAGAATGCCGGCACGCTGCTGTGGCCCGCGATCAACGTCAACGACTCGGTCACCAAGTCGAAATTCGACAACCTCTATGGCTGCCGCGAATCGCTGGTCGACGGGATCCGCCGCGGCACCGACGTGATGATGTCCGGCAAGGTGGCGATGGTCGCCGGTTTTGGCGACGTCGGCAAAGGCTCTGCCGCGTCGCTGCGCCAGGCCGGCTGCCGCGTCATGGTGTCGGAAGTCGATCCGATTTGCGCGCTGCAGGCAGCCATGGAAGGCTATGAAGTCACCACCATGGAAGACGCCGCCCCCCGCGCCGACATCTTCGTCACCGCCACCGGCAACAAGGATATCATCACCATCGAGCACATGCGCGCGATGAAGGACCGCGCCATCGTCTGCAACATCGGCCATTTCGACAACGAGATCCAGATCGCACACCTGAAGAACCTGAAGTGGAACAACATCAAGCCGCAGGTCGACGAGATCGAATTCCCCGACAAGCACCGCATCATCCTGCTGTCGGAAGGCCGCCTCGTAAACCTCGGCAACGCCATGGGCCACCCGAGCTTCGTGATGTCGGCCTCTTTCACCAACCAGACGCTAGCGCAGATTGAACTGTTCGCCAACAACAGGAGCGGCAAATACGAGAAGAAGGTCTACGTGCTGCCGAAGTCGCTGGACGAGAAGGTGGCGCGGCTGCATCTCGCCAAGATCGGCGTCAAGCTGACCGAGCTGCGCAAGGACCAGGCGGATTATATCGGTGTGAAGCCGGAAGGGCCATTCAAGAGCGATCATTACAGGTATTGAGTCTGCGACGTCACGCGTCATTATTTTCGTCATGCCCGGCCTTGTGCCGGGCATCCACGTCTTTAGAGTCGCAATCAGCAAGACGCGGATGGCCGGGACAAGCCCGGCCATGACGAGGTAAACCATGCAAACCACCACACCATCCGAACACCTCGATGTCCTGATCATCGGCGCCGGCCTCTCCGGCATCGGCGCGGGCTATCACCTGCAGCAGAAGTGTCCTGGCAAGACTTACGCCATCCTCGAGGGCCGCGATTGCATCGGCGGCACCTGGGATCTGTTCCGCTATCCCGGCGTGCGCTCCGACTCCGACATGTTCACATTAGGTTATTCGTTCCGGCCCTGGACCGAGCCGAAGGCGATTGCCGACGGGCCGCGGATTCTGAACTACGTGCGCGAGACCGCCGCCGATAACGGCATCGAGAAAAAAATTCGCTTCCATCACCGCGTCAAGCGGGCGTCGTGGTCGTCGCAGGACGCGCGCTGGACCGTGGAAGCCGAGCGCGCCGGGCAGGGCGAAGCGCCGCCCGAGATCGTGCGCTTCACCTGCAATTTCCTGTTCATGTGCTCGGGCTATTACAATTACGAAAACGGCTATCGGCCCGAATTCGCCGGCGAGCAGAATTTTGGCGGCCGCATCGTGCATCCGCAGAAGTGGCCCGCCGATCTCGACTACGCCGGCAAACGCGTGGTGGTGATCGGCTCGGGCGCGACCGCGGTGACGCTGGTGCCGGAGATGGCGAAGCAGGCGGCGCACGTCACCATGCTGCAACGCTCGCCGACCTATGTGGTGGCGCGGCCCGCGGAGGATCCGCTCGCCAACAAGCTTCGCGCAAAATTGCCGCCGAAGCTCGCCTATCATCTGATCCGCTGGCGCAATGTGCTGTTCGGCATGTATTTCTTCCAGCTCTGCCGGCGCAAGCCGGCGCGCGCCAGGCAGTTGATCCTGGGCGGCGTCAAGCTCGCGATGGGTCCGGACTACGATATCGCCACCCATTTCACGCCGCGCTACAATCCGTGGGAGCAGCGGCTGTGCTTGGTGCCCGACGGCGATCTGTTCAAGTCGCTTAGAGACGGCCGGGCGTCCGTCGTGACCAGCCAGATCGACACCTTCACCGAAACCGGCATCCGTCTGAAGGACGGCAGCGAATTGCCGGCCGACATCATCGTCACCGCGACCGGCCTCAATCTGCAGGTGCTCGGCGGCCTGGAAATAAGCATCGACGGCCGCGCGGTCGATTTCGCGCGGACGCTGAACTACAAGGGCATGATGTATTCAGACGTGCCGAACATGGCTTCGGCATTCGGCTACACCAACGCGTCATGGACGCTGAAATGCGACCTCACCTGCGAATATGTCTGCCGCCTGATCAACTACATGGACCGCCACGGATACAGGCAGTGCGTGCCGCGCAATGTCGATCCGTCGATCACCGAACTGCCGTCGCTGGATTTCTCATCCGGTTATGTGCAGCGCTCGGTCGCGAAAATGCCGAAGCAAGGCTCGAAGCGGCCGTGGCGGCTGTACCAGAACTACGCGCTCGACATCGTCACGCTGCGTTACGGCAAGGTCGATGACGGCGTGATGCAGTATTCGTAAGCGCCCGCCTGTCTTTGAGGCAGGCCTGCCAATCTTTGAGTCATCGCATTCGGCCGTGAATCAGCCATCATGACGCAACGGTTAATGCCGCGTTAAGCGCCACGTGCGACGCTTCAAGTCGCCGGACTCTGTCATTTCACGGGGGAAGCCATGGACGCCCAGCGAATTGCCGTCGATGCCATTGTCGTTCTGACCGGATGCGACCGCAATGAGGTCGCGGACTTCATCCGCCGGCTCTATCTCGCCGGCGTGAAAGACCCCAAGCGCCTGACCTTCAAGGGCCTGCAGGCGGTCCGGCGCTGACACACGCCGCATTACTCCGTCGTCGTCCTCGCGAAAGCGCCGCCGCACGCTCAGTGTCGTCCTTGCGAAAGCGGGGACCCATAACCTCCGACCTATCGGTTCGAGCATTGCTATCCACGCGGCGTGGCCTCGCGCCATGTCGGCATCGGTGGCTATGGGTCCCCGCTTTAGCGAGGACGACAATCACCCTCGCGCCGTTCGGGAGGGACCGGCAAACCTCGGACGCTTTGCGCCGCGAGAACGCGAAGGCCTGGCTGTTGGAAATTTGTATGAGGAACGCAATCACGTGTCCCGGGCGCGATGCGGCATTCTTCATGCCGCTTCGTAGAACCGGGACCCCGGTTTCTTTAAGAAGCAAGTAACCGAGGCCCCGGCTCTGCAGCGCACCGCTTCGCGAAGAGCTACGCGCTGCGACGGGGCACGGAAAGCTAAGCCGCCGCAGCGATCGACTTCAGGAACCCGTCGATCTCGGCCTGCAGGCTGGTGGTGGATTCCGACAACTGCTTCGCCGACGACAGCAGCTGACTGGAGGCCGCACCGGTCTGGTTGGCGCCGTGGCTGACTTCGGCGATGGTGCCGGCGACCTGCGAGGTGCCGGCCGCGGTGCGCTGGATGTTGCCGGAGATTTCCTGGGTGGCGGCGCCCTGTTCCTCGATCGCCGCCGAGATCGCGGTGGTGATCTCGGAAATCTTGCCGATGGTCGAGGAGATCATCTTGATCGAGCCGACCGCCTCCTGCGTTGCGGTCTGCATGCCCGCGATCTGGATGCCGATCTCGTCGGTGGCCCTCGCGGTCTGGGCTGCCAGCGCCTTCACCTCCTGCGCGACCACCGCGAATCCGCGGCCGGCCTCGCCGGCGCGCGCGGCCTCGATGGTGGCGTTGAGCGCCAGGAGGTTGGTCTGCTCGGCGACCGAGGTGATCAGCTTGATCACGTCGCCGATGCGGTTGGCGGCCTGCGACAGCGCGTTGATGCGGGAATCGGTCTGGTCGGCCTGGCTCACGGCGCTGGCGGCGATGCGGTTGGATTCCTGGACCTGCTGCGAAATCTCGCGCACCGAAATCGCGAGCTCTTCGGTGGCCGAGGCCACCGACTGCACGTTGTTGGACGCGTCTTCGGAAGCGTTGGCGACCACCGTCGCGAGCCGGGTGGTATTGCCGGCGTTGTCGCTGAGCGAACGCGCGGTGCCTTCGAGCTCGCTCGAGGCCGACGACAACGAGGTGATGATGGTGCGGAAACGGTCGCTGGCTTCCGCGATGGCGTGTTTGCGAAGCTGGCGGTTGGAGCCGAAATAGGTGGCGACGATGGTTTCGGTGTCCATCATGTTAGCCTTGGCGATGGCGTTCAGCATCGCGGCCTTCTTGTCGCGCGCGGCCCGGGCGGCGCGTCCGAAGCGCGGCATCTCGACCTCGGTTTCGACCGCCTTCATCAACTGGTCGGCGATGAACATCAGGCGAATGCCGACATACCATTGCGGCGCGACACCGGCGCGATGGTTGAACTCGCAAAATCGCGTCGCGGAGTCCCGGTAATCAGCGCCGAAATTGCCGGAAGCGATCAGATCCCAGTGCTGCAGCTGCATGCGGATGGATTCCTGCATCACCCCGTCCTTGAAGATGCCGGAGGCCGGATCGTAATGCCGGACCTTGTCATAGAAATTCGCCAGGATGCCGGGCAGGGCTTTGGCGAAAAACGGCCGCATCTCGCGCAAACTTGCCCGCATCGGCTCGTCGATCTGCAGCAGTTCGAGGCGGATGGCGTTCCAGTCAAGGGTCATCGGCGGCGGCTCCGGCGCGGGGTCGTGAAAAGGGGTCGCGACAACCGGTCGTGACAGGTCCGCTTATTTAATGGGCTTATGGTTAACGGACTGCGAATTTGGCAGTGGGGGCAACGGTAAATCTAGGCGGAAAATTATCCGCGAGTCGTCCCCGCGCAGGCGGGGACCATACGCCGTGCAGCCTCATTGAGGCGGGCTGTCCGACACCTTCTGCCACAACAAACGCCGGTGGTTATGGGTCCCCGCCTGCGCGGGGACGACGGGTTACTCCGGCTGCCCGATGCTCACCTTCAGCGTGCCGATGCCATCGACGCCGCACTCGATTTTGTCGCCCGGCGACAATGCCGCTACGCCGGCGGGGGTGCCGGTCATGATGATGTCGCCGGCGCCGATCGAGACCTGCTGCGACAGCTGCCAGATGATCTCCGGCACGCTCCAGATCAGTTCGGTGAGGTCGCCCTTCTGCCGTTCGGCGCCGTTGACCGAGAGCCAGATCTTGCCTTTGGCGGGATGGCCTATCTTCGAGGCCGGCTGCAGCGCGCCGCAGGGCGCGGCATGATCGAAGGATTTGCCGATTTCCCAAGGCCGCTCCTTCTTGCGCGAGGCCTGCTGCAGGTCGCGGCGGGTAAGGTCGATGCCGACGCCATAGCCCCAGACGTGATCGAGCGCCTTGTCGGCCGGAATGTTGAGCCCGCCGCTCTTCATCGCCACGATCAGTTCGACCTCGTGATGCAGGTCCTTGGTCAGCGGCGGGTAGGGGATGGTGGCGCCATCGGGCTCGAGCATGTCGGCATGCTTGGCGAAGAAGAACGGCGGCGCCCGCTCATCATTGCCCATCTCGCGGATGTGCTCGAGATAATTGCGTCCCACGCACCAGATGCGGCGGACCGGAAAGGCCTTGGTATCGCCTTGAACGGCAATGGCGGCTTGCGGCGGGGCGGGAATGACGAACGATGCGGTCATGGATGGTTCTCGGCTGGGTTGGAAAGGACGGAAGCAGATGGATCGACTAACACTTACGCCGTTGCGCTGATCGGGGCCAGCGTCAACGGCCCGGCGTCGCGATGCTGCAAACGGAAGAACGAGGCGTAGCGGCCGCCGCGCCGCAGCAGATCGTCATGGCGTCCGCGCTCGACGATCTCGCCGCCCTCGACCACCAGGATGGCGTCGGCGTGCATGATGGTGTGCAGGCGGTGGGCGATGACGATGGTGGTGCGGTTCTGGCACAGGTGTTCGATGGCTTCCTGCACCTGCTTCTCGGATTCCGAATCCAGCGCCGCGGTGGCCTCGTCCAGCAGGATCACCGGCGCGTTCTTCACCAGTGCACGGGCGATGGCGACGCGCTGGCGCTGTCCGCCCGACAGCTGGGTGCCGTGTTCGCCGACCGGGGTGTCGTAGCCGAGCGGAAAGCCCACGATGAAGTCGTGCGCGCAGGCGGCCTTCGCCGCGGAAACGATCTCGGCGTCCGAAGCGCCGACCTTGCCGAAGGCGATGTTCTCGCGGATGGTGGCGCGGAACAGATAGACGTCCTGTCCGACATAGGCGGTCTGCTGCCGCAGCGAACGCCGCGATACGCCCGAGATCGCCTGCCCGTCGATCAGGACGGCGCCGTCGGTCACCTCATAGAGCCGCAGCAGCAGCGCCAGCACCGTCGATTTGCCGCCGCCGGATGGGCCCACAAGGGCGGTGACCTTGCCGGGCTCGGCCACGAAACCCATGCGGTTGAGCACCGTTTCGTTGGGCCGATAGGCAAACGTCACGTCGCGGAATTCGACCCGTGCGTCGGTCAGCGTCAGTGCCGGCTTGTAATCGTCGTCGGGCTCGGTGGCAGGACTGTCGACGATCTCCAGCAGCTTGCGCGCGCCGATCAGGCTGGAATTCAGTTCGATGTTGAGACGGGCGAGCCGCTTGGCCGGCTCATAGGCCAGCAGGAACGCGGTCAGGAACGAGAAGAACTGCCCCGGTGTCGCGCCCATCGCGACCACGCGATAGCCGCCATACATCAGTCCCGCCGCGATGGCAAAACCGCCCAGCGTTTCCATCAGCGGGCTGGCGCGGTTGGACACCCGCGCCATCTTGTTGGCGTTGCGCTCGACGTCGCTGATGCTGGAATCGATGCGCTCGCGCATGGTCTGCTCCAGCGTGAACGCCTTGACGGTGCGGATGCCCTGCAGCGATTCCTGCATCGTCTCCATGATGTCGGCGGTGCCGGTGAACTGGTTATGCGCGAGACCCTTGATCCGCTTCACCAGCTTGCGCAGCACCAGCATCGCCGGCGGCGCCACCAGGAATCCGAGCAGCGCCATGTAAGGATCCTGCATCAGCATCACGCAGACCAGCGCGATCAGCGACAGCACGTCACGTCCCACCGCATTGATCAAGAGGTTGAGAACCTGGGTGACCGAATTGGCGCCGGCGGTCAGCCGCGCGAGAAATTCGGACGAATGGCGCTCCGAAAAGAAGCCGACGCTTTCGTTCATCAGCTTGGAGAACAGCCGGCGCTGGTTATTGGCCAAGATGGCGTTGCTGATCGTCGATAGAATGACGGAATGACCGTAGGTCGCCGCCCCCTTCAGCGTGAAGACCATGATGGTGATCAGCGACAGGATGGCGATGCCGCGCACATTCTTGTCGACATAGGCCTGGTTGATGACTTCACCGAGCAGATAGGCCGAGCCCGCGGTCGCCGCCGCCGAAACCGCCATCAGCGCGAACGCCAGCAGATAGCGCCGCCAGTAGGCGGCGCCCTGTTCCATCACCAGGCGGCGAACGAGGATCGCCGCGCCATAGGGATCGTCGGTAATCTTGCGTGGAAGTTCGGTCATCCGCTTTCCATTGACGGCGCGGGCACACCGGCCCGCGGGTCAGGGTTGCCCGCTATGGAAGGGATTTTCAAGCCAAAATCTGGCTTGTATTCAACCGGATCAGGCCGATACGGCCTGCCGTTCGGCGCCGTGGCGCTCGCGGAACAGCTTCTCTTCCCAAGCCAGCGCATGAGCGGCGATGGTTTCGAGGTCGGCGTATTGTGGCGTCCAGTCCAGCGTGGCGGCGATGCGGCTTGTGTCCGCGATCATGGTCATGATGTCGCCCGGCCTGCGCGGCGCGGTTTGGACCGCGAAATTGCGCCCCGAGACGCGGCGTACGGCCTCGATACTCTCCAGCACCGAATAGCCGCGGCCATAGCCGCAATTCAGCGTCGTCGATGCGCCGCCATCGCGCAGATAGGAAAGTGCCGCGCGGTGCGCCTGCGCGAGATCGCTGACATGGATGAAATCCCGCACGCAGCTTCCGTCAGGGGTCGGATAGTCGGTGCCATAAACGTCGATCTTGGCGCGCTGGCCGGTCGCCGCCTCGACGGCGATTTTCAGCAGATGCGTGGCGCCGGCGGTGGAAAGGCCGATGCGCGCCTGGGGGTCTGCGCCGGCGACATTGAAGTAGCGCAGCACGACATATTTCATGTCGTGGGCGGCAGCTACGTCATGCAGCATGATTTCGGTCATCAGTTTCGACGAACCGTAGGGCGACAGCGGCCGCGTCGGCGCGTCCTCGGTGACGGGCATCCGCTCCGGATTGCCGTATACCGCCGCGGTCGAGGAGAAGACAAAACGGTTGACGCCGCATTTCACCGCCGCGTTGAGCAGGTTGCGCGTGGTCATGGTGTTGTTACGGTAATAGGCGAGCGGATCGCGCATCGAATCCGGCACCACCACCGAGCCTGCGAAGTGGACGATGCTCTCGACGCCGTGCGCTGCGATCACGCCCTCGACCAGGTTTTCGTCCGCCGCATCGCCAATGAACAGCGGCACGCCCTCAGGCAGGGACGTCGAGAATCCGGTAGACAAATTGTCGATCACGACAACACTTTCGCCGGCCTCCGCCAGCGCCAGAACCATGTGGCTTCCGATATAGCCTGCGCCGCCGGTGACAAGCACGGTCATGAGATTCACCCATCCCTGGTTTTTGCAGGATGAGGCTATCCGGCCCAGGGTGAAGAGTGCGTTTCGCGCCGCGCGAACTGGCCACTATGCTTAATGTTGCGTATAGCAAATGCGCGAAACGGAGTTTTTTGGTGGCCATCGACACGCCAGCCGCGCGCGATCTGCAACTGATCGTGCCAAATCTGCACAGGCGCTATTCCGGCGTCACCGCGACCAATCGAATGGTGGCGCCGAAACTCGCAAAGCTGTTTCGCGCGGCCTGGCTCGGTTCCGATGCGCCTGATGGTATCGCGCGCATCGGCGCGGTCGGTCTCTTGAGCTGCTGGCGCCGGCCCGCGCCACTGATCTGGCACGCGCGTCGCAACGACGAGATGATTTCTGGCGTGCTGTTGAGGGCGCTGGGCTGGCCCTTGAGGTTGGTGTTCACCTCAGCGGCGCAGCGGCATCACAGCTGGATCACGCGGTGGCTGATAGATCGGATGGACGCCATCATCGCCACCAGCGAACTCTCGGCGTCATATCTGAAGCGCGAAGCCAGGGTCATTCCGCACGGCGTCGATACCGACCGTTATGCCCCGCCTGCGGATCGCGCGGCGGCGTTTGCGGAAGCAGGACTGCCCGGGCGCTACGCGATCGGCTGTTTCGGGCGGGTGCGCGCGCAGAAGGGCACCGATGTCTTCGTGGATGCGATGTGCCGGCTGCTTCCACGCTATCCGGATTTTAGTGCGGTGATTGTCGGCGCGATCACAACAGATCAGACCGCATTCGCCAACGATCTGAAAACGCGGATCGAAGCCGCCGGCCTGCAATCGCGCGTCGTCATCACCGGTGAGTTGCCGATCGAAGATTTGCCGCGCTGGTACCAGCGGCTGACGATCTACGCCTTCACCTCGCGCAACGAGGGTTTTGGCCTGACGCTGCTCGAGGCGATGTCGGCGGGTGCCGCGCTGGTGGCGTCGCGCGCGGGGGCCGCGGCGTTGGTGGTCGAGGACCAGGTGACCGGCGCGCTGACGCCGCCGGGCGATGTCGATGCGCTCGTGACGGCACTGGAGCCGTTGCTGCGCGATCCGGTTTCGGCCGCGGCGATGGGTGCGCGTGGGCGCGCGCGCGTGCTGGTGGAGTTCAGTCTTGACGCCGAAGCCAGCAAGATCGCTGATGTCTATCGCACACTGGTCTGAGCTATCACGTCGGCAACAAACCCGTCGAGATCGCCGCCGGCGAACAGAAAACCCGGCAGTCCCGCGGCCTCCGCGGCTTCAACATCGGTCGGGCGGTCGCCGATCACGAAACTGCCGTGGCGCCGCACCGGCCAGTGTTCCATCAGATCGAGGATCATGCCGGGGTTGGGCTTGCGCCAATGGTGATCTTCGAGATAGCCGGCGACCGAACCGTCGGGATGATGCGGGCAATATCTGATATCGTCGATGTGCGCGCCCTGCGCTTTGAGTTCGTCGCGCATCCAGCCATGCAGCACACCCAACTCATCTTCGGTGAAGAAACCCCGCGCCACGCCGGACTGGTTGGTGAACAGGAACACCCAATATCCGGCATCATTCAGCCTGCGGATTGCCTTCGCCGCATTCGGCATCCAGCGGATCCGCTCCTGGGTGCCCATGAAACCGTCGTCGTAATTAATGACGCCGTCGCGGTCGAGGAAGGCGGCGGGTTTTGGCGCAACGCCGTCGCTCATTTCTTAACCGTCTCGCGCTTTATGGTCTGCTCGATCTCGTCGCAGATGCCGTGCGCAACGGCGAGATGGATTTGCTGGATCACCGGCGTGTCGTCGCTGGGTGCGACCAGCAGGTGATCGCTCAGCGCGCGAAGGCTCTCGCCGTTGGTGCCGGTGAATCCGACGGTGACAAGCCCGCGCTCGCGGGCCAGGCGGAGCGCGGCCAGGATGTTCGGCGACTTGCCGGAAGTCGATAACGCCAGCAGCACATCGCCGCGCCGGCCGAGCCCTTCGACCTGCCGCGCGAACACCTGCTCGAAACCGTAGTCGTTGGCAATCGAGGTCAGCGCCGAAGTGTCGGTGGTCAGCGCGATGGCTGCGTAGCCGGGGCGATCCAGCTTGTAGCGTCCGACGATTTCGGCGGCGATATGCTGGGCGTCGGCGGCGCTGCCGCCATTGCCGATGACCAGCAACTTGTTGCCGGAACGAAGCGCCGAGGTGATCGCCGCCGCGATCTTGCGCGCAACATCGAGCAACGCTTCATCATGCGTCGCGCGCTGAAGTGCGGCGAGCGAAACATCGAGATGCGTTGCGATCAGGTCCTTGCTCACGAGACACCATCGATGGTGAAAGACGCGACTGTGGTACTGACCGCGCCGATCCGGCGCAAGGTCGATACGGCGTCAATGCGCAACGCGCGCCCCTGTGTCCGCCAGTACCTGCCTGGCAATGGCAACCACGTCGGATGCCGGAATGGTGCGCATGCAGGCATGATCGTTCATGGTGCAGATCGTGCGTTGGCAGGGCTCGCAGGGCGGCGGTGTTTTGGTTCGAACCGTGGCGGCAAGTCCGTTCAGTGGCGCCCAGAGATAAGGATCGGTGGGGCCGAAAATACCCATGGTGGGGGTGCCGATGGCGGCCGCGATATGCATCAGGCCGGAATCATTGGAGATCGCCACGCCGGCAGCCGCCACTGCCAGAATGCCGTTGCGCAAATCATTGCCGGTCAGGTCGCGGACGTGCGGGCCTCCCGCGGCAACGATCTCCGCCGCCAGCTCCTTTTCCTTGGGGCCGCCGACCACCCAGACATCGAGTCCGCGCTGCGCGAGCAGCCGCGCCGCCTCCGGATAATAGGTCCAGCGCTTGGACGCACCCTCCGATCCGGGGCCGAGAGCGACGGCGGGGTTGTTCCCGAGTCCATTGGCCTGCCGCCAGCGGCTGATTTCCTCGGCCGGAACCTGCAACTGCGGCAGTGGCCACTCCGGTGGCAGGGGAGAACCCTCGGGGAGGGCCAGCGAGGCGATTTGGTCGATAAAGCGTGGTTTCGTCTTTTCGTCCCACCGCAGCCGATTGAGCAGGCCGAAACGGACCTCGGCAAAGAAACCCACCCGTTCGGGGATACCGGCCAGCGCGGGCGCAATGGCGGACTTCCAGGTGCCGGGCAGCACCAGCGCCGTGCCGTAGTTCCGCTCGCGCAAGAGCGCCGCCAAGGCCCGCTGCTTAGCCGGCGCCAGCCGGCCGCGTGGCAGGTCCGAGACGATCCCGGAGCGGATGCCGGGCATGTAATCGACCAGCGGCGCACACAGAGGGGTTGCCAGCAGATCGACCGGGCGGTGCGGCCAGCGCTGCTTCAGCACCCGCACCACCGTGTGGCCGCGTACAAAATCGCCGATCCACATATACGGCACGATCAGGATCGGACGGGTGTCGCCACTATCCTGAACCGCGATTTGATACGATGAATTAAGGTTCATACTTTGAATTGAGTCGTTTGCCGGTCAGTCTGGACCTTGTCGGTATCTGCTCCTTGCGGCGAGGTAAAGTCAGCCCGACATCCGGCGAATCTACCGCGGCTATCTTCACCACGCCGGGCTCTCCAAGTTGCCTGCCGGGCGCGAGTGGGGCAAAGCTGGCGCCGCACAATCGTGATGGGGACCTCATGCTGCTGGTGACCGGGGGCGCCGGTTTTATCGGATCGAACGTCGTGGCCGCGTTGAATGACGCGGGCCGGTCAGACGTGGCGGTTTGCGACCTGCTCGGGCACGACGGAAAATGGCGCAATCTCGCCAGGCGCCGGCTCGCCGATATCGTGCCGCCGGCCGAACTGATGGACTGGCTCAAGGGCCGCCGGCTCGATGCGATCATTCATCTCGGCGCGATTTCGGACACCACCGCGACCGACGGCGATCTGGTGATCGAAACCAATTTTCGGCTGTCGATGCGGCTGCTCGACTGGTGTACCGCCAATCCGACGCCGTTGATCTATGCATCGTCCGCATCGACCTATGGCGACGGCGCCCAGGGATTTCGCGACGATCAATCGATCGAAGCACTGAAGACGCTGCGGCCGATGAACCTGTATGGCTGGAGCAAGCATCTGTTCGACATGGCCGTCGCCGAACGCGCGGCGAAGGGCGAAAAGCTGCCGCCGCAATGGGTCGGGTTGAAATTTTTCAACGTGTTCGGTCCCAATGAATATCACAAGGGCACGATGATGAGCGTACTGGCGCGCCGCTTCGACGACGTCAAGGCGGGCCGCCCGGTGCAATTGTTCAAGTCGCATCGCGAGGGGATAGCCGACGGTGACCAGCGCCGCGATTTCATCTATGTCGATGATGCCGTGCGGGTGACCACGTGGCTGCTTGCGACGCCGTCGGTCAGCGGCATCTTCAACGTCGGAGCCGGCAAGGCGCGCAGTTTCAAGGATTTGATGCTGGCGACTTATGCTGCGCTCGGCACTGAGCCCAACATCGAATATATCGATATGCCTGCCGCGATCCGCGGCAGCTACCAGTACTTCACCCAAAGCGACGCCGACCGGCTGCAGCGTGCCGGTTACAATGGCGGCTTCACGGCGCTGGAAGAGGCAGTCGATACCTACGTCAAGGGCTTCCTTGACCGGGCCGATCGCTTCCGCTGACCGGCAACAGATAACGGAATCCGATGTTCGATTTTGATGCCCTGTCGAATGCGATTGTCCGCCAGACGGTGCTATGCGTCGGCGACCTGATGCTCGACGAATTCGTCTACGGCGAGGTCTCGCGAATTTCGCCGGAAGCTCCGGCGCCGGTGATCGCCGTGCAGCGCTCCGAGACCAATATCGGCGGCGCCGGCAATGCCGCGCGCGGTATCGCGGCGCTCGGCGCCCGCTGCATCTTCGTCGGTCTGATCGGCGCGGACGACGCAGGCAAGACCTTGAAGGCCGCACTGGCCGAGGAACGCGGAATCGAAACCATACTGGTTTCCGATCCCGGTCGGCCGACGACGCGAAAGGTGCGTTTCGTCTCCGAGCACTTCTCGACGCATATGCTGCGCGCGGACTGGGAAATGGCCACGCCCGCTTCCGTCGATATCGAGCAGAGACTGCTCGACGCGATCCTGCCGCTGCTTTCCCGCGCGGACATCGTATTGCTGTCCGACTATGCCAAGGGCGTGCTGACGGCGCGGGTGATCCGCAATGTCATCGACGCCGCGCGCAAACTCGGCAAGCGCGTGATCGTCGATCCCAAGAGCGCGAATTTTGCGATCTATCGCGGCGCGACGCTGCTTAAGCCCAATCGCGGCGAATTCGCGGAAGCGACCCGCAGCCGCGCCGGTACCGGGGCGGAAGTCGCAGCCGCCGCGCAGGACGCGATGCAACTGGCGGATTGCGAAGCCATGCTGGTGACGCAAGGCGCGCACGGCATGACCCTGGTGCCGCGTAACGGCGAGGCCATTCACGTCCCCGGGCATCCGGTCAAGGTGCGCGATGTCTCCGGGGCCGGCGATACGGCCGCGGCGGCGGTCGCCGTGGCGCTCGCGGCAGGCGCCGATTGGGAAACCGCGCTGCGGGTTGCGAATGCGGCGGCAGCTGTCGCCGTCGGCAAGAAAGGAACGGCCGTTGTCACGCTTACAGAATTGCGGCGAAAAATCCTGCCGCATGCATTCCTCGCGGCCGAGGAAAAAATCGTTCCGGCCATGGGCGATCTCGATCCGCATCTTCTGGATTGGCGGAAGCAGGGCCTGAGAATAGGATTCACCAACGGCTGTTTCGACATTCTGCATCCCGGTCACGTCAAGGTTTTGACCACAGCGCGCGGTGCCTGCGACCGGCTGATCGTCGGACTCAACAGCGATGCGTCGGTCAGGCGGCTGAAGGGCGAGGGGCGACCGGTGCAGGATCAGCGCGCGCGGGCCGAAGTGCTGGCAGCACTTGAGGCGGTCGATCTCGTCGTCCTGTTTGAAGAAGATACGCCGCTCGATCTGATCACCCGGATCCGACCGAGCGTATTGGTGAAGGGTGGTGACTACACCCGCGATCGGGTGGTCGGGCATGAGATTGTCGAGGCCGGCGGCGGCGAAATACTGCTCGTCGATATCCTGCCGGGGTTCAGTACGACCTCATTGGTCGAGCGCGCGCGCGAAGGCAGGGCATGAGCGCACTCGCAAGAACCTCACCGGTCGCGTTGATATTGAAACTCTGGCGCGAGCCGGCGGCCTGGACCAGGGCGGCGGACCTCTTCGCCGCTCTGACCGCGTTCGCGCTTCCGTGGTCAACGTCCTTGACCGCGATCTTTGTGCTCTGCTGGCTCGGAGCGGTGGCATGGATTCTCGACTACAAGGTCTACCTCCAATCGTTGAAGCGCCCGATATGCGCCCTGCCGATTGCGCTTTTTGTGCTGGCGGCCGCGGGCACGTTGTGGTCCGATGTGCCATGGGCCGAGCGTTTTTATGCGGTCGGGCCGGTCGCAAAACTGCTGGTGCTGCCGGGGCTGTTTTATTATTACCAGCGCTCGACGCGGGGGATGTGGGTCTTCGCAGCCTTCCTGGTGTCCTGCACGCTCCTGATGGCGATGTCGTGGATCGTCGCGTTCGATCCAAGGCTCGCGCTGAAGCCGGAGGCTCAATACGGCGTTCCGGTCAAGAATTACATCGACCAGAGCCAGGAATTTGCATTGTGCGCGGTAGCGCTGGCCTATCCGATCATCACGCTGCTGCGAGCCAGGAGAATTTTGCCGGCGGCGTTGCTTGCCGCGCTTTCCCTGAGCTTCGTCGTCAACATGATGTTTGTCACCGTGTCGCGGACCGCGCTGGTCACCATGCCGGTCATGCTGGCCGTATTCGCGGTACTTCACCTGAGATGGCGAAGCACGGTCATCATATTCTGCACGCTGGCGTTACTTGCGGGATTGGCATGGATGGTGTCGCCTCATTTACGCTGGACCACCACGACGTTCGTGCGGGATTACAAGATTTATAAAGAGTTGAACCAGCCGACCTCGATCGGGTTGCGACTGGAGTTCTGGCAGAAATCGCTGGGATTCATCGCCGGGGCCCCGGTTTTGGGACACGGCACCGGATCGATCCGCGCGCTGTTTGAGGAATCCGCGGTCGACCAGTTCGGCGCGGGCGCCGCGGTGGTGGCGAATCCTCACAACCAGACGCTGAATGTCGCGATTCAGTGGGGCGTGATCGGAATAGCCGTGCTCTATGCAATGTGGCTGGCTCATCTGCTGCTGTTTCGCGGCGACGATTTGGTGGCCTGGATCGGGTTGCTGGTGGTGGCGCAAAATGTCTTCACCTCGCTGTTCAACTCGCATTTGTTCGATTTCAACGAAGGGTGGATGTACGTGCTGGGCGTGGGAATCGCCGGCGGGATGGCAATGGGGGCGAGATCGAATGAAGCGGTTGCGGCGCCCCCAGGTTCCGTCCGGTGATGGCTGGCATGCCAGCGGAAGATGAGTTATCAGCAGCCACCAAACATTGTGGAAATCGGGATATTATTGGTTATTGGCCGGCGAAATGACGCGTTTCTCGAACCTGACCTCACGTAACCTGCTGATCGCGGCGCACGACGCGCTGGCGACCGCGGCTGCATTGTTCGCAAGCTTCTATCTTCGCTTCGAAGGCGGTGACGCCTTTTTCGACCGTCTGCCGCTCCTGTTTCGCATTCTTCCCTACTTTATCGCGCTAAGCGTGGTCGTCTGTTACGCGCTCAACCTGACCACCACGAAATGGCGCTTCATTTCGCTGCCGGACGCGTTGAATATCCTGCGCGTCGCCACGGTGCTCACCGTCGCGCTGGTGGTGCTGGATTACATTTTCGTCGCGCCGAATATTCACAGCGCTCCGGTCGCGCGGAACGTTCAGGGCGTGTTTTTTCTCGGCAAGATCACCATCATCCTTTACTGGTTTCTCGAGATATTTTTCCTGAGCGCGTTGCGCTTTGCCTATCGTTACTTTCGCTATACGCGCGCGCGTCATCATGCCCGGGCCGAGGACGCCTCGCCGACTGTCTTGATCGGCCGCGCCGCGGACGCTGAAATTCTCCTTCGCGGCATCGAAAGCGGCGCGGTCAAACGGCTGTGGCCGGTCGGCGTATTGTCGCCGTCGCCGGCCGACCACGGACAGTTGATCCGCAACATTCCGGTGCTGGGGGGGATCGACGACCTCGACGACGTAATCCGCGATTTCGCGCGGCGGGGCAAACCGATCGCGCGCGTGGTGATGGCGCCGTCCGCGTTCGAGCCCGAAGCGCGGCCCGAATCCGTTCTGATGCGGGCGCGCCGGCAGGGACTGATCGTCAGCCGGCTTCCATCGCTTGAGAGCGGCGACGCTCCGCGTCTGACCACCGTCGCGGTGGAGGACCTGCTGCTGCGTCCGAGCGAAAAGATCGATTATGCGCGGCTCGAAGTACTGGTGAAGAACAAATCGGTTATCGTCACCGGCGGAGGCGGGTCGATAGGTTCGGAGATCTGCGACCGCGTCGCGACATTCGGCGCGGCGCGATTGCTGGTAATCGAGAACTCGGAGCCGGCGCTTTATACCGTTGTCGAGGCGCTGGCCGCACAGAACACCGAAGCTGTGATCGAGGGCCGCATCGCCGATATCCGCGACCGCGACCGCATTCTCCGGCTGATGAACGAGTTCAGGCCGGACATCGTATTTCATGCCGCCGCACTCAAGCATGTGCCAATTCTCGAACGCGATTGGAGCGAAGGCGTCAAGACCAACATTTTCGGATCGATCAACGTTGCCGATGCCGCCGTCGCCTCGGGCGCAGAGGCGATGGTGATGATCTCGACCGACAAGGCGATCGAGCCGGTCTCGATGCTGGGCCTGACCAAGCGGTTTGCCGAGATGTATTGCCAGGCGCTTGATCACGATCTGGCGTCCGAGCTGGTTGGCAAGTCGCGGATGCGCCTGATCTCTGTAAGATTCGGCAATGTGCTGGCGTCGAACGGATCCGTGGTGCCGAAATTCAAAGCCCAGATCGAGGCGGGCGGGCCGGTCACCGTCACGCACCCGGACATGGTGCGGTATTTCATGACCATTCGCGAAGCCTGCGATCTGGTGTTGACGGCCGCGACGCATGCGCTGACGCCGGTACGCCCGGACGTTTCGGTCTACGTGCTCAATATGGGCCAGCCGGTCAAAATCGTCGATCTTGCCGAGCGCATGATCCGGCTGTCCGGCCTGCAGCCCGGCCATGATATCGACATCGTTTTCACCGGAATGCGGCCGGGAGAGCGGCTGAACGAAATCCTGTTCGCAACCGAAGAGCCCACTGTTGAGATCGGGCTTGCCGGCATCATGGCGGCCAAACCAAACGAGCCGCCGATGCAGGTGTTGCGAAAGTGGATTGGCGCGCTCGAGCAGGCGATCGCAAAAGACGACCGTACCACCATCAAGGCCGTCCTGAAGGATGCGATCCCCGAATTCGGTTCATCCGCGCCGCTCGGCGCGGATGCGCCCGGACCGCTGTTACAGTCGTAATTTACGAAGCTGAAAAATCCGTCTGGCGAAACGCAGGAAAAACGCCGGGTCGATCGGCGGCGCGTTCAGATGTTCGCGCCGCGAGCGCAGGCATTCCAGGTTTCCCTTGATGGTGACGCCCAATCCCCTGGTGCTTATGCCGCCTACCTGGAAGTCGGCGATGACCCGAGGGATGTAACGGACCCGGAAATCATTCAATGCAAGGGCGCGCAGCATGTAGTCATAGTCCGCCGTGGTGATGTAGCTCAGGTCGTAGTCGCCGACCTTCTGGGCCACCTCCCTGCGCATGTAGAACGTGGGATGGGGCGGCACCCAGCCAAGCTGGAACGAATAGCGATTGTAGTTTCCGCCCCGCCATGACCGCACGATATTCTTGGTGCGGTGATCGGTCACCATGTTCAGGTCGCCGTACACGATATCGGAATCCTGCATCGCCGCGGCGATGTCTGCCAGCGAACTGGAATCGTGAAAGGTATCGTCGGAATTCAGAAAACCCACGACGTCGCCTTCAAACACGTGCAAGCCCTTGTTCATGGCGTCGTAGACGCCTTGATCTCGCTCCGAGAAAACACGGATCGCATCCGAGCCGAATGACTCGACGATCCGAACGGTCGCATCGCCGGATGCTCCGTCGATCACCAGCATTTCTTTTTCGGGATGGTCCTGCCCGAGAAAAGATTCAATGGTGAAGCCAATCGTTGCCTCGGAATTGTAGCTGGCGGTGACGACACTGATTTTCATTGGTATCTCGCGCGCCCTCACGTTACCGAGCCGGAGTGAACCTGTCAAAATCGCTGTCTTTCCGAGCGCAATAACATTGCGCTCCTTCAATTCCGTCAAGTTACAAGAAAGCAATCGATCGCCGGTGCGCCTGTTACTCAGGCACCTCGATCGGTGCATGGCCCTGCGCCCGCTTTTCGGCGCTGAAGATCCAAACCAGGCCGCCAAACGCGCCGACGACAAATGATACGCAGCCGAACAGCAGCGACACGTTGACGCCTTCGTTGGTCACCAGTCCCGCATAGCCGAACGCCAGTCCCATGGTGGCTTCGCGCACGCCCCAGCCGGCAATCGAAATCGGCAGCATCGTGATCAACATGACCGGCGGGATAAGCTGGAAAACCTGGCCGAACAGCACGGGCGCAGCGATCGATCGCACAACGCACCAGGCAATGACGACGGCGAGAACGTGAACGAGAAGCGACAGCGCCGCCAGTTTCGGTCCGCGCTGGCGGCTGAAAATCAGGCGATTGGCGATCACCGAACAGGCGTGAAGATGGTGCGTTCCCCACCAGCGCTTCAACCACGGCCACGGCAGCCTGCCCAGGATCAAAAAACCGGCGCCGCCCGCGAGCGCTGCAAAATCGACGAGCAGCAGCGCCGAGCGGCCATGAGGATCGTCGATGAGTTGATAGCTCCATGGCAGGCTTGCCACGATGATGATCGCAAGTGCGATCAGGCCGATCGCGCGGTCGACGAAGATGGAGTAGGTCGCGGCACGCCATCCGGCGCCGCCGCGCGCGACCAGCCACAACCGCATCGCGTCGCCGCCAATCGAGGATGGCAGCGTCTGATTGAAGAACGTGCCGATCAGATTGAAGCGGAATGCCTGCGCTATTACCAGCGGCGCGCCGCAATCCGCGCTGATCTCGCGCCACCGCAAGGCTCCGAGAAAAATCTGCAGGAATGTCACGGCGATCGCAAGCCCGATCCAGCCCAGACTCGCGATGTCAAAGCGCGACAGCAGATCGTAAAAATTGACCTTGCGCAGCGCGAAATAAAGCAGCGCCGCGGAAATCAGTATTTTTAACGTCGAAAGGAGGATCCGGCGCATGCCGTCCGCGCTCGTTGGGTTGGAGAGGGCTACAGGGACGCAAAATCCGGCGGCTGGGCCGAACTTCGTTCGCCTTGGTATGGTTTTGGCGCCGATCTGGCAATAGCCCTGCAAACGGGTATTGCGGCCCCCTCATGGCGGCGGCTAAAGAGGCCCGGGGCTGGTAGCGGCGAAGCGGAACCGACGCCTGCGATCGTTGAGGTTCAAATGTCGGATCACGCAATACTGGTTACCGGCGCGGCGGGATTTATCGGCTTTCACGTCGCGCGCCAGTTGCTGGCCGAGGGCCGCGACGTTGTCGGTCTGGACAGCCTCAACAGCTACTATGACCCCGCCTTGAAACAGGCGCGGCTGAATATCCTGCGCGGGGATTCACGTTTCAGTTTCGTACATGCCGACCTTGCCGATCGGCGGACGACGGCCGAGCTGTTCGCAAAACATCGTTTTCCCGTGGTGATACATCTTGCGGCGCAAGCCGGCGTGCGTCATTCGATCGATCATCCCCACGCTTACGTGGACGCGAATCTCGAAGGCTTCGTCAACGTATTGGAGGGTTGCCGGCACAATGAATGCCGTCATCTGTTATATGCCTCGTCATCCTCGGTTTACGGGGCCAATGTGAAGCGTCCGTTTTCGGTCGACGACCGTACCGATCATCCCATCAGCCTGTATGCCGCCACCAAAAAGGCGAACGAATTGATGGCCTATTCCTACAGCCATCTCTATCGGCTGCCGGTCACCGGCTTGCGCTTCTTTACCATTTACGGACCGTGGGGACGGCCCGACATGGCGATCTTCCTGTTCGCGAAGGCGATTGTGGAAGGCACGCCGATCAGGCTCTTTAACCATGGCAAGATGCGCCGCGACTTCACCTATATCGACGACGTTACTCGTGTCATATTGCAGCTGATCGATCATATCCCCTACGGCAATGAGGGGAAGACGGGCGGTGCGCCGGCACGGATTTACAATGTCGGCAACCATCACCCGGAAGACCTCATGCATGTGGTGGCGGTTCTGGAGCAAGAGCTGGGACGCAAGGCGACCAGGGAGATGTTGCCGATGCAGCCCGGAGACGTCGCGGAAACCTTCGCCGACATCGGCGACCTGATGCGCGACGTCGGTTTCAGGCCGCAGATGTCGATTGAAGACGGTATTCGCGATTTCGTCGCGTGGTACCGCCGCCACTACAAGGTTTGACAGCGAAATTTCGAGGCTCGATGGACAAGCGAATTATTCCACTGATCATGTGCGGCGGTGCGGGAACGCGGCTGTGGCCGGCATCGCGCGAAGTGCGTCCGAAGCAGTTCCTCCCATTGTTTGGAGTGCGTTCGACCTTCCAGGACACGCTGCTGCGGGTATCGGATACGTCGCTGTTTGAGCGTCCGATCGTGATCACCAATACCGCGTACCGTTTCATGGTGCTGGAGCAGCTTGCCGAGATTAATACCGAGGCCGATGTCTTGCTGGAGCCAATGCGGCGCGATTCCGGTCCGGCGATTGCGGCGGGTGCCGTGTTTGCGCAAAACCGCGATCGCGACGCCGTGGTTCTGGCGCTTGCCGCAGATCACGTCGTCCGCGACACCGCGGCTTTTATTGTTGCCTGCCGTCAGGGCCTGGCAGCGGCCGATGCCGGCCTGATCGTAACGTTCGGCGTCCAGCCGGAGCGTGCAGCCACCGAATACGGCTATATCAGCCCGGGCGCGCCGGTTTCCGGAGCCGTCCGTACCGTGGCGAAGTTCGTCGAAAAGCCCGATCCGGCGACGGCCGCCGGCTACATCGATGCCGGTTATCTCTGGAACAGCGGCAATTTCATGTTTCGTGCAAGCGTTCTGCTCGACGAATATCGCCATGTCGATGCGCACAGCGTGCGCGCCGTCGGCGACGCCGTGACCAAGGCCGGACGCGATCTCGGCTTTGTGACGCTGGATTCCGAATCGTTTGCGGCGGCCAAGGCGATTTCGATCGATTACGCCGTGATGGAAAAGACCAGGCATGCCGCCGTGGTGCCGGTGGCGTGCGGCTGGTCCGATGTCGGTTCGTGGCATGCGGTGTGGGAGTTGTCGGACAAGGACGGGCAAGGCAACGCCGCGCAGGGCATCGCCGTGTTCGAGGATTCGCGCAACTGCAACGTATCGACCGACAGGGCGCTGGTCGCGCTCGAGGGCGTCGACGATCTCGTCGTGGTGGCGACCCAGGATGCGGTGCTGGTGTCGCGTCAGAAAGACGCCAACGGCCTCAAGCGGCTGGTGGCGAAATTGAAGGCCATGGCGCCCCAGGTTACCGAAGATCATCTCAAGGTGCATCGCCCGTGGGGCTCGTATCAGTCGATCGATACCGGCGATCGTCATCAGGTCAAGCGCATCGTCGTAAAGCCGGGAGGCCGGCTCTCGCTGCAGAAACATCACCATCGCGCGGAGCACTGGATCGTGGTGCGAGGTGTCGCGCGCGTCACCGTCGACGATCTCGTCAAGACCGTTCACGAAAACGAATCGATCTACATCCCGATCGGCGCCACCCACCGGCTGGAGAATCCGGGCAAGATCCTGCTGGAGCTGATCGAGGTGCAGACCGGAAGCTATTTCGGCGAGGACGATATCATCCGCATCGAGGACGATTACCGGCGTTCCTAAGTCATCTCGGGAAGACGATCGGTTTGGAAAGCCTGTCTGCCGGCCGTCGCTGTTTGCGCAGGAAAATTGGCAGCTTCACTGGCACACACTGCAATCGAAAGCTTGCGGTCGAAGACGGCTTAAATTTGGCTCTCGCAGCAAATATGATATCTTGGTTCGAACGCTTGAAGTAAAAGGAATATCCCGGGTGAATATACAGGGTATTGCCGGAATTGCATTTAAAATAGTGGGCGCTGTGGCTGTCCTCGTCGGTTCTTTTTACGCCACTTTGGAAGCGATGGATTATTTCACCCCCGACAAGATCAGAATTGAAGAAGCGACGTACGGTGCCAATTGTGGAAGCGGCGTCAAACCCGGGAATGCCACCCAATACGTCGCCAAGGCTTGCGATGGTCAATCTGCTTGCAGCATGCTGATTTCAGTCGAAGCTCTGGGAGATCCCGCGTCCGGATGCTGGAAGGAATTTGCTGTAAGCTACCTGTGCGGTCAAAAACAGACCAGTCGCCGAGTGAATGTCAAAGGCGAGGCCAACGGCTCGACACTTCGTGTTCAGTGCCAGGAGTAGAAAGTCTGCTTCAATGCATCGATCACTTGAACGAGGAATAGACGCCCAGCAGTTCGGTAAATTGAGCAGCAATCGTGTTCTGGTTGAACTCTCGTGACAGGAAATGCTGGTAAGCCGCCCGCTTGTGCTGCTTGAGAAGATCCGGCGTTTCGAGATATCGCACGACTGCGGCGGAGAGCTCGCGGCTCATTTCGATATCCGATCTTGCCGGCAGGATTATTCCGGTTACGCCATCTTCGACGATCTCGCGGCATCCGAGGTGGCTTGACGCGATTGATGCGAGACCTGTTGCCGCCGCCTCAATCAAAATCCGCGGTATTCCCTCGCCATATCTCGTCGGCAGGCAGACAATGTCGCACTCGCGCAGCAAGCCGGACATATCTTCGACGCGACCTAAAAAACGGATTTCCCTCGATTGTTTGAGATACTCGGGTGAAATCGCATCTGGATCCCGATCGTCCAGCAGTCCGGCCACGATGAACTCGACGTCTGAACGATTTGCCAGATCATGCGCCGTCATAAGAAAGGCGGTCAGACCCTTCGACCTTAGCAACCGGGAGGCAAACAGGACTTTCATCTTCGAAGCGTTGCGCGGAACATTTGAAGGATAGAACAGTTTCGGATTTACGCCCGCGCCGTCAATGACCGATGCATTTTGTTGCCTGACGATGTTTCTATTGGTCCAGAAATCGAAATCGTGCCGGGTCTCGAAGGTAAAATGCACGCGGTCGAACCTGGCCAGGAGCTGGAGTGCTGCGATCGTGAGCGAAGCGCCGATCAGGTACCGGCGTTCGCCGGGTGCTTTTGGTAACGACAGCATCCTGCCCAAACCAGGAAGCGTAACCAGAACCCGTTTCGGATATCCGTGGAAGAAACGGGAAAACACCGACGTCAGACCTGAAAAAATCGCAGGTTTCAGCGTGATCAGATGAACGGCATCGGGCTTGAAGCGCCAGATCGCCCGGGCCGTCCTGGCCATCAGGGCAAGGTCGCCGACCGGCGCGAAGCCAAAACGCTTTATAGGCACATGGATGTAGGTCCATCCTCGAATGCGGTCTGCCGGGATTGGGGCTCCGCCCACAATGACGGTCACATCGACGCCGATCGAGCACAGATGGCTAACGACAAACAGGCGGTGTCGAAGGAAGTAGTCGCTATCGTTACAGACGACCAGAACCCGATATCTGGGAGGTTCGCCTTTTGTCGTCCGGTCCATGGTTGCAGTCATCATCTTTGATACTATGGATAGAAATATTAATGCAATGCGCGCCGCGCGCCGGTTGAGGTCTCTCCGTTTGCAACCCGGGACGGAATTTTTTGGGGTTAACCAGGGGCGGTTCGAGTTGGCATGGTCGGCTGCAGATCAATTCAATGCATGAATCGCGCCGTTAGCGGTTTCCGGCCTGCGCCTGCTTCGTGCCACCGAATGCGACCACCTTCGGAGAGCCTGCAGTATCCAGCTTCGAATCCGGTTCCCCGGTTTCCTGCCATCGGGAGTCCTGCCTCATCGAGGTAAGGGTGGCACATCCATTTGCACCTGCAGTTCGATTCGCCCGGCAGCCCCTTTGTGAAGCTGGCCGCCCGCCGCTTCCAGCGCCGACAAGCCCCGGTAGGTCATGAGCCGCGCGCCACCGGGCGAGCGCAGAGCAAGAAGGTTCGGTGCGGCGTGAGCCACATCGGCGAACAGTGACAGTGCTGCGCCCGTCGCCAATGTTGTGTCGGTATCGTCCTTGCCGACGTCACGAACAGCGATCGTAGCCGTATCAAGACGTGCCGCTGGATATGCGGCACAGACCGGGGAGGCTCGATCGCCATCCGCCAGGCACGGCAATTCCGCAGCGAGCACCTCGGCAAGCGCGGCCGCGATCCTGATGTCGAACGGAGGAGACGCCGGGACAGGCGCGTCTGGTTTGGTCTCGCTCGTCAGGAGCAGGCGGCCTTCTTCCGGTTTGCTTTCGCTCTCGAAACCGCGACGCGCGAGCCCTTCCTGCAGTCGGAGAAACAGCAGCCTAACAGCTGCCTCGGCCGTGCGGCGTGGATCGAGGTAATGTGCGTCCAACAATCGCGCCCGCTCCAGTTCCATCTGGATGCGCTTGATCTCAGCCTGGCTTTCGATGGCTACCGAGAAGTCCGTGCGTGAGACCAAAGATACCGAAGCAAGCATGATGATCAGGATGAACACCACGCCGGCGAGCATATCGACCATAGGCACGAAGTAGCTGTGCGAATCGGTTATCTCGGTTGTATCGAACGAATAGGCCATGCCCTGCTCAAACGCCCTGTCGCTCTTCAAGTGCCGGCCCTGCCTTTGCCGGAGCCGCCACCGTCAAGACTGCCGGACCGGAGATATGCGCCAGCGGCAGCAGCGCCTCCAACGCATATTGAAGCTCGCTCAGCCGCGCGTCGAGTCGATCCAGCATTAAGCGCTGGATCACGGAAATCAAAAGCGACATGCCGATGCCGGTGATAGACGTAAGGAACTTGAACGTCGCTGCATGCAGCAACTGTACGAGCGCGTCGCGCGCCGTTTTCAGATCCGCCGACATCATGCTGCGGCTCGCGAAATAAAGTCCGGCAACAAGGCCGAGGAATGTGAAAACAAGGCCAAGGCCGACGAAGTCGTTTGGCAGGCTCATAAACCATCTGAGGCGGACACCGGCCTGTTCCAGCATTCTCAAGTTGAAATAAGTCGCCGGCTGGAACTGGCTGACGATGCGGCCGTCTTGTGAGATCAGCGTCGCCTTATACAGGAACCAGCTATGCGACACGAGCTTGAAGGGTGACATTGCGGCGTCGATGGCTGCAAGTTTTGCTTCGCCGGTCATTTTGCTGTCGATGGCCCGAAGCTGCGTCGTTACCGTTCGCAGGTCGTGCAGGGCCGGCGCAATCCGTTGCCACCAGAAATAGGCGACGATTCCCAAGCCGGCCACGACCATGCCGAGACACAGATAAACGGCGGTCATCTCCGAATTGAAGATGTAGAGGTAGAGCCGGGCGACGGGAATGAACATGGCCTTCATCGTATCCTGCGAATCGCCCGCCGATGCGCTGAGAATGCGGATGAGAAGTGGGGCCGCCACGAGTAGAATGCCCAATAACACGTATCGTCGGATCATTTTGCCCCGTATCCGGAAAGAAAAACCTTCGCGATCTCGCTTATGAAATATTGAGCAGAATCCGGCCTGATTTCCCGCTTCGCATCAAATCGAGCGCGTCGTTTATTCGCTCGAGCGGGAACTCGTCTGTGATGATGCCGTCATAATCGATCTTGCCGGCGTCGGCGAGGCGAACGAGTCGCGGAATATCACGGGCCGGCTGGCACTGGCCGCCTTCCGAGCCCTTCAGCACCTTGTCGAAGTGCAGCGGCAGCGTGTAGATCTCGACCTTCTCGCGCGGCACACCAACCAGAATACAACGGCCTTTCTTGGCGGTGAGATCGTAGCCCAGCTCAATCAGGCTCTTGACGCCGGTGGTCTCGATCACCTTGTCGACGCCATCGGCGCCGACCAGATCGCGGACGAGCCCGGCAACGTCCTTGGCAGCGTCCGAGTTGATGGTGTGGGTAGCGCCGAACCGTTTCGCCATCTCGAGCTTGTTGTCGAGCCGGTCGATTGCGATCACGGGGTTTGCACCCACCATGGCGGCGAACTGAACGACGTTCAGACCGACGCCTCCGACGCCGAATACCACCACCGACTCGCCGATCGCGACCTGGGCGTCGTTGTTGATGACGCCCAGCGCGGTGGTGACCGCGCAGCCGAGGAGCGGCGCGCTCCTCTTGTCGATCGATGCCGGGACAGGCGTCAGCCGGTTTTCCGAGACCACCGCATACTCGTTGAAGGTGGTTACCCAGCCGGCGTTCAGCTTGCGGCCGTTCCACGAATAGGCCGGCGGCTGCGCCTGCATGCCGCTGCCGGGTCTCCAGTGCATGATAACCGAATCGTCCCGCTTGCAACTGGTCACGCCCGGGCCGGTCTCGACGACCGTCGCCAGCGCCTCGTGCCCGAGCAGATGGGGCAGGAACTTGTCCACCCCCTTCACCGCATCGATCTCGTTGATCTGGGCGCCGCAGATACTGGAGGTCCGTACATGCACCAGCACTTGTCCGTGCGCGAGCGCATCGGGCAGTGTTATCTCGTCGACCACCAGCGGTTTGCGCGACTCGACGAGAATGGCGGCTTTGGTTGTCTTCACATCCACGAGTCAGTACCCCGTCATTCGAAATAGATAAATTCGTAGTCGCCGGTATACCCGAACTTGTTGTAGAGCCAGATCCATTCCGATGTGTGAAGGATCGATTCGGCGGTCAGCGCCCAGCATTCCAGATTATGCATCTCGGCGACATTCCGGTAGCCTTCGACCATGATGTATTTGTTCTTGCCGACGCGATTGATTTCCTGCACGGCGGTTTCGAGTTCGAACAATCTGAGATTATGCAGCGTTCCGAGCGAGATCACGAGATCGAAGCTGTCGTCGCCGTAGGGATAGGCGTCCTGCGCCCGGTAGGTGAAGAGATAGGGCTTCACCTTTTCGTGCGCATGGGCCAGTCCGTGCTGTGAAACGTCGAAGCCGGCGACCTTCAGGCCTGGCAATATCTTCTGCATTTCATAAAGCAGGAAGGCTTTTCCGCAACCGACGTCGAGAACGCTCGATCCATCCTTCAGGCCGTAGGTTTCGATCAATGCCCTGGCGACGGGGGCCCAGCGGCCTTCGATGAATCGATAGCCGCCATATCCAAAACGGCGGTCGCCGTCCCAATAGTCGGCTTCGTACTCCCGCGCCTTCAACGAACACACGATCTTGTCGTCGTTCATCCGTCCCATGTAGTCGCGCTTCGTCGCCGTATGCAGCGGCGTCACGATCTCGAGCATTCGTCCCATTTAACCAAACCTCTGGATTCAAGTTTCGCTGCGCCGGAACCGGGCAGGATCTGCGACTAAAGTACGTGAGCCTGTCAGGATCAGTCCACTCAGGGATGCGTTATTAGCGACGGCAAACTTGCCAGGCAAGGCGATCTCGATGCGATCGGCGCGACTGGGGAATTTGGTCACGCAACCGGCGCGGCCAAATCCGCATATTGCACCGATAATAGGCTAATCTGGATGACAATCGAGGGAATCTGGTAGGGAGTGATCCCTCGGTCGCCGGACCCCCTGCGCTGGACGCTGATCCGAACCTTGATTCTGAGGAAGCTTGACCCGAAATGGCTCATATAGCAGACAATGCCGTCCGAAGCAGGCGCGTTCGGGACTCTTGAAAATAACGATGACTCAGCATGCCGTCCGCGACGAATTCGCCGCTCCGGGATCGAACGCCGGTGCGGGGTCGAATTCCGGAGTCCGCGACCTCTATGACGGACTGACCAACTGGCAGCTCTGGTCGATGCTTGGATGGAACGACATCCACCAGAGATACCGGCGTTCCGCGCTGGGCCCGTTCTGGATCACGATCAGCATGGTGATATTCATCGTGCTGCTCGGCTTCATCTACAGCCGGCTGTTCCATCAGGATCTGGCGGTTTATCTCCCCTACATCGCCATGGGACTCATCGCGTGGGGATTCATCTCCGGCACGACGGTGGAGGCTTGCGGCATTTTTGTCGAAAACGCGGGTATCATCCGGCAAATCAGATTGCCCTATTCGATTTATGCGATGCGCATGATCTGGCGCGGCTTCATCGTGTTTCTGCATACGGTCATCCTGATCATCCCGATCGCGATCTTTTTTCACATGGATATCGGCCTGAACTCGCTGCTCGCGATACCGGGCATGTTCCTCGTCGTGCTCAACCAGATCTGGGTTTCCATCGTGGTCGGCATTTTCAGCACCCGGTTTCGCGACATCGCGCAACTGGTAGGGACCGCGATCCAGATCCTGATGTTCGCCACCCCGATCATGTGGCCGATCAGCGCGCTGTCCAACGCGCAGTTCATCGCCGACATCAATCCGTTCTATCATCTGATCCAGCTGGTCAGGGCGCCGCTGCTCGGGGGGACCGCCGAGCCGCTGTCGTGGATCGTGGTGCTGGCGATGTGCGTCGTCGGCTACGGACTTGCCGCGCTCGCGCTGTCGCGCGCGAGCCGGCGGCTGGTTTACTGGCTGTGAACGCCGCGAAGGATCGGGACCAATGGCGTCGATAAAGCTCAGCAACGCATCCGTCGAAATCCCGGTTTTCGCGGTGGGCAACAACTCGCTGAAGACGACGTTGCTGCGCAAGGCGGTCGGCGGCAAGTTCGCGCAGGCCGGCTCCAACCTGATCATCAACGCCCTGAACAATATCAGCCTCGAGGTGCGCGACGGCGAGCGGATCGGACTGGTCGGCCAGAACGGCGCCGGCAAGACCACGCTGTTGCGCGTGCTGGCGGGCGTCTATCCGCCCACCTCCGGCGAAGTCCAGGTGACCGGCCGCGTCTCGCCGATGTTCGACATCTCGCTCGGCATGAGCCCGGACTCCACCGGGCTGGAGAACATCAAGGTCTGCGGAGCGCTGTGGGGATTGAGCCGGGCCGAGATCGCGGCGGGGATCGACGACATCGTGGAGTTCACCGAGCTCGGCGACTATCTCAAGATACCGGTCAGGACCTATTCGGCGGGCATGCTGCTGCGGCTGTCGTTCGCGATCGCGACGCTTCGCCAGCCCGAGATTCTGCTGCTCGACGAAGTGATCGGCGTCGGCGACGCGAGCTTCATGGCGAAGGCGAAGGCGCGGCTCGAGAAGATCGTCAGCCGTGCGCAGATCCTGGTCGTTTCCTCGCATTCCGACGGCATCATCCGCGACCTCTGCGACAAGGCAATCTGGCTGGACAAGGGAAGCATCGCGGCCTTCGGTACGGTCGACGAGGTGCTGGCTGCGTATAATGGGTCGGTGTAGACAGCTCACTCTGGTCGTGCCCGATCAAGCCAATCGGCATCTTCGACATTGAAATAAGCCGACCGCAATGTATCTTCCTGCGTTCCGTAGACGCTCTGCGGAATAACAAATTCCTCGTTGGGCTACATAATGGGAATCGGAACAAACGACTTGCGTCTCCTGCTTCGGTTGCGTGCATCGGGTTACATCCCCCGCGCTGCCAGCGTTGTCGAAATTGGTGCGCAACAGATCGAGAACCACGCTCTCCTGGATCAACGGATATTTGAAGATCTCCGGACCGAGTTCGGCAGTTTGGAGAACTTGCACTGGCCGGTTCCGACAGCGATTACTGATGTGCCGCAAAACGGTCCGTGGTCGCGCGAGATGTGGGTCCGCTTGGGATGTTCATATCATTCAATAGATATCGATAGCTCTCCGCATTCTATTATGTTGGATCTGAACTACGATAATGTACCAGCAGCCAGCCTGAACGCATTTGATCTCGTGACCAATTATGGAACGACAGAGCACGTTGCCAACCAGCTAAACGCATTCAAAATCATACATGATTTGACGAAGCCTGGCGGCTTGATGGTGCACCACGTTCCCGCCCAAGGCCACTTGAACCACGGGTTATTCAATTACAACGCCAAGTTCTTCTGGATGCTTTGCCGAAGCAACGGATACAAGGTGATATACATGGGTTTCGAAGGCCAGACCGATGATCGACAGTATGCGCCACGTGACGTTACGGATTTCATGCAGGGATTCGATTCGTTTGGATCGAACGCTGCCAAGATGAAATTTTCTGAAGTCGCCTTGAACGTCGCGCTGCAGAAGCCATTCGCGCACGACTATGTTTCGGCTCTTGATGTACCCACCGGGACTGCGCCAGCCTCCGAGGAATTACGCGACCGCTATTGGACAGTCTTTTCAAACGGTGTCTTTTAGCTGGTTCCGGTCTCTCTATTTTCCGGAGCTTGATATTTTCTTCGGGGGGCAAGTTAGTAACAGCCGGCCACCAAAACCCGCCTCTGCGGGGACCTCGCTTGTTCGACGGTCGCCCGAATCGCAGACGTATTCTGCAAAAAAGGATTTTGCGCAGCCACCTGCCGGGTCTCCCAGTAGATTAACATCAACGGTATATTCGCAGTCAGCCTTTCCGTGGCAGGCGTTTCTGACAGATAGCGAGGCGTTGCCCGCCTTTGCGCCGCAATTTGCACCATACGTCGCAGAGATAATTTTCAAGCCACCAGCAGGAAGAAAGTCGTCGCTGCGCAATGCCAGATGAGAGACAGTGATGAACAGAAGTGCGGCGATAGCGGGACAAATAAGAAGGCCAACAGCAAGCTTCGTCTGTCTCGGCGTTGCGTTTGCGGGCAGCAATTGGCGCAAGAACTTGCGCGAAGGCACTTCCAGGAACGTGTAAGAACCAAGCGCAACCAACATGACCAAGGCGACAGAGCATATAAAACGCACGATAGCATAGATCACAGGCCAAAACGCAAGTGGGATCACTTGACCCGTCGCGGACGCGACTGCTGTGATTATCAAGAAATGAAGCATATAGATCGAATAGCTGGCTTCACCCAAGGCGACAAACGGTCGCGAATTCAGAAGTTGTGCCACCGGGCTTGGATAGCGAGCAGATGTGAAAATGATCAACGCCACGCTCGGCGCCAGTGCATAGTTGGATCGCAAGCTATGGAGGAATGGCGAAGCGCTGGAATATGTCAGATAAGAAATTGTCGGGATGCTGATAATCCCCAAAGCAAGGAGGGATAGCCCAAGCCGACGCTCTGTTCTCCCGACAGGCCGGTCCTTGTCAAAAATATAAAGTTGACTCAATAGGCATCCTAAAACGAATTCGCCAATCCGAAGATAAGGAGAAAAATAATTTATCCATCGAACAAATGAGTCCTGATAACCGAGTTGAAGCCCTGCAACTGCACCGAAGTAGTTCGACGCCCAGGCGTCTATTTCGTTGGTGTGTCCGTCAAGGTTAGAAGCCAACGTGGCCCAGATTGCCGACCAGCCGAAGATGACGGCCAGTACAACATAAGGGCTGCGTATTCTCGTTATGAGCACGGCAACAAATGGGAAGCTGAGATAAAAAAACCATTCCACGCTGATCGACCAGGTCAGCGACGAATTTGCTCCGGTTACGTAGATTAGAGAGCTGCTCTCAAAGAGGGAATAGAACCAGCCCTGAGTAAAGGTCAAATAATAGGGCAGGGCGCTCAGGGTCGTTAAGAACGCGCGGTTTGTTCCTGTTACATAGCTGTATAACTGTCTCCCAAATATGACGTCGAGCAGCAGAACGAAAAGAAAGAGTGGATAAAGTCTTGAAAAGCGAGCCCAGAGAAATCTTCCGACTCCGGAGACGCCTTCTCCGGTCACCCTTCGGTAGTTGTAGTGAATCACAAATCCGCTGAGAACGAAGAACAAAGTCATTCCGAAGCCGGCTGGAACGTCCAACCAGCGTAGCGACGGCAGGTTCTCTATCCTCATCAAAACGACATTGGAATGTGCGAAAGCGACGCAAAAGGCGGCAACAAAACGTAAGCCCGTGAGACTCGGTACTTCATCTCTCACGGCGAATGTCCCGGTCGCTTGATCCAAGAAACATTTCAACTCCGACGGCTTCGGCAATCTCGGACCAGTTCAGCGCAAAGGCGGCACGCCAGGACAACTACAAGTTCGGATTTCGTACAGTCAGCACGCCATCATTGGTCTCGAACGAGCCCAGAGCACTTTCGTGCCTTGCATTGGGCTCAAAGCTGAAAATCATTTCCCAACCGTCGTTCGCAAACAGGTCATGCAATGCCCAATGAACATCTTTACCGTGCGTTCCGATGTGAATGCGTCTGACCTTCCGCTTGAGCAGTTCGGCGAACGCCGGAAAAACAAGAATTTCGGACTGCTGAATGTCTGCTTCGAGATAGTCGACAAGCTCGAACGGTCCGAGCAGCTCATTAAGCGTGATCGAACTCACCAGTTTTATTTCACCCGTCGCGTTTTGGCCAGGTATCAATTCTTTGGTGATGCCAGTCGTATTATACATCAACAGATTGCGTAACGCTTCTTCCGTCCGGCCGCTCTCGATAAACGTATCTGCATAATTTTTGCGTGCCGCCAGCTCGTTTGTTGAGAAACAGTTGTTGGAGCCTATGCCCGGCGCTCCAACTGGAAAATACAAAGGCTCGGTCGTGTTGCTGATTGCCAACGGAACGATCCATTGCTGGTCGGGATCAATTCCGTTGTTGCGCATGTGTTGCCTGATCCACTCTAAATTGTCCGGCACCGGTTCCACGGCGACGAGCTTGCAGGGCATCGGGTTGATCATCTGCAGAGTCCGCCAGGCGCCGACCGCTTGCGCCCCATAATTGGCGCCAAGCGTGATCATCACGTAGCGGCCCCGCGCTTCCCTCGCGGCAACAACCCAGTCGACGGCCTCGAACCATCCCTCCGCATTTGCGGGCGCGCCACCATCGCTCAATTCCGGAAATTTCGTTTGCTCAAACGAATTGCCGACGGCGTCGCCGTCGAAATTGGGATCGTTGAAGAGAAAAGGATGAAATTCAATATTGGTCAGCGATCCCACGAAATCGACTATGAAACGATGGGGCACGTGGCCGCTCCATGGCCTTATTCCATGGAAAATGTCGCGGTAATGTTCTAGGCTGTTCATCGGGATATTTTGTTTCTCGGATTGAATCAAAGTCTGCGGGGCGGGTATGATTGAAGGCGCGACGTCGGAATGCGAGGCCATTGTCTTGACCGGAGCGCGTTGCTCGGACTGCGCTTCGAGCGGCTGTGGAGTTTGTCCAAACCGTAATTTGCCCGGCCCGCTCCAGGAAAACCAGATTTCGACCGAATAGTGATCGCCGGTTCCCACCTCCAACGGCGCGGAGAGCTGAATTTCTACTTCCCGATCGGATTTGTTGATCGGATGTTCGACGCTGCTGGTGGCTTCGCCCAGCGGCCCAAAACTGCGCAAGATCCATTGTACGTGAAGGGTTCCCTCGGCTCCTTCATGTAGATGCACGATAACGCCACCGATGGCGCTGTGCATCCACGGCATGTCTCCGAACGTAAACGGAACCGGGCCGATCGAATAAAAGGACGGAGCCCTGATGATCATGAAATCCGTATGCGGAATGTTGCTGCGGCCCGGACTGAACGCCGTCGTCGGATAGGATGGCGTCGGCGAAAGTCCGCAATCGACCCACTCCGGATTCGACTTCAGGAAATCCAGAGTGGCGCACAGCGGGCCGGCCTGGGATACGTTGTCAACGGCGATAAACCCTCCTCGGCGCATTCGTCTTGCAGCGCACTGCAGGTCGAACAGGCAGAATTCATAGTCGTGATTGCCGTCAATGAATACGAAATCGAATTCGATCCGCTTTCGATCCGCTTCCATAAAAAACGCGGCGGAATTTTCGGAATAGAATCGTGTCACATCCTGCAGCGGCTGTGGCCATTGCCTGTACAGCTCCATGAACCTTTCTTCATCGAAAGGACCGATGGTGTGCAGAATGCCGTGTCCATTCGCCTGGAGCGCGTGGGCAAGGACGAACGCCGTCTTGCCCTTGAAACTTCCGATTTCAACGACGTTGCCCGGCCGCAAGTTTCGGAGCAACGAGTAGAAAATCGAAAGGCCCTGGTGCGACACGATCGCATCGTCCCAGAAGCCTTGATGTATAAAGAGATCGCGCGCGGCCGTACATTCGGGAGCGGTCACGATGGCCTCTAACGGCCGCGTCGAGGTGTTCAAATCCACGGTTGCGCAAGGAACGATCTGATCAGCCGGAAGCCCTATGTGAGCCTGGGTAAATGTTTGGTCCATTTGTTTTCGAAAGGCTCCGTGGAATATCTCGAATGGCCGCGATAAAAGCGTACGACAAACGTCGGTCTCCCGCAAGAAATGAAACATTTTCAATAGGGTGCGGCCAAAGGCGGGGCTTGACCGGTGTTTGTTTAAGAGGTTCATTGCGTCCGCGCCGTGAAGACGTTCGGTGGTCCAGAAATGCTCTTAGAAGTCGATATATCAGAGCTCGGTCGTAATGCGTTCAGAGACGGCATGCTTCGTCACGGGGCGATCGTACTCCGGAATGCGGTTCCCCGCGCGGTACTCGATCCCATAAGCGACTGTATCGCCTCGATGCTGGAGCACTACGACCAAATTCCCAAGGAAGTTATCATTCGCGAAACGGAGTTTGAGTTTCCCGGGAAGCAACAGGAATGGCGCGAGATTATGATCGATGGGGTTCATTACAATCTGGACCTTGTCGCATTCTCGCAGGGTCGGCACAGCCTGTTCGATCCATTCCGCAAGTCTGGCCTGAGCGACCTGACTCGTGAAGCATGGCCGGAGATGGAGGTTCGGGAAAATTTCATCACCAACGTTCGGCGTGTGTTCTCCGCAGAGGCTACCGGCTACGGCGATTCGCCACTTTCCGCCCACGTTGATGCGCAATTCCACCAGCATGACCTATTAGGGATCAATTTCTGGACGCCGCTGACTGATGCAGGAATTGACCAGCCGGGACTGGCGGTCGTTCCAATGGGCGTCGAGGAAACGCGCGCATACCTCGAATACAACCCGGAGGGTTACGAGCGGACCGACCAGGATATCGGATTGATGCATCACTTTCGAACAAGAAAGCTTGAGAGCGACGATCTGGCAGCGCGGTTTGTGCGCCCCCAGCTGCGGCCTGGAGACGTTCTGGCTTTCACGAATTACACGATACATGCTACATCCGTGTTGCCGCACATGACAAAGTCGCGAACCAGCATAGAGATGAGAGTTCTTCTGCTGCCCACCTAGCGGCCGTGAGCGCAGACGAGGAAGCGTACGTACTTTTCGATCGTTAATTGCAATTCTGTACAGCGCGTTAGAGGTAGGCCGAATGAGCATTCGAAACGTACTAAGAGCTTACTTGGGCAACGTGAAAAAATCGGTGCAGTTACAGGCTGAAATACGCGAAGGCGTCGCCAATCAGGCGGATTTGATGAATCGAAGGCTGCAGGAATTGATCGAGCAGCAGGCCAGGCAGTCCGCGCGCAACGAGCAGCTTCTCCGGGAGATGGTGGCGGGCGTGGCCAACCAGACCAATGTTCTCAACCAGCGGCTCAAGGAGTTGATTGAACAGCAGGTCAATGCGAGTGCGCGCAAGTAAGAACGAGCTTGTTGGCGAACAAACAAGAAGGCGGCCCCGCCGCCGAAATACGCCGGGTGGCTGGCAATCCGCTTAACCGATGAACAACCCCGACCCTACCGATCCCAAAAAATACCTGTATTTCGCGCGCGTGCCGCATTCCAGCGAAGCGGTGGTAGGCGAAAACCTGCTTGAGTTCTGTTCGCAGGCCGGGGTTCCGGCGCGCGAGGTCATTTTGAATCTGGATGGCAGGTTGCGTTCCGAACTCGGGGAGTGCCTGCCCGATGCCCTCGCCATCGTGGGCTGCAACTGGCACCTCGATCACTCCTGTGTCGGCGACCGCATCTTTCTGGACGTCGCCGCGGAAGCGGGGGTGCCGGTGATCCAGTGGTTCCTGGATTATCCCAGCGCCCACTGGACGGAGTTCGTGTACAGCACCGCGGCAAATTCCAGGTACCTGTTCGAGTCGGCGTATTGCGAAGCCTATTTCCGGAAATTCATCATGCCGGATTGCAGGTCGAGCTGGACCCCGACCGGCCCCAACCGGCATGCGCGGGTCGGCGAGTTGACCCCGGCTGCATTTCGCGCGCGTGAATTCCGGTCGCTGGTGCCGCTCAATCTCCGGCGCATCTTCGGCACGCCGGAAGAGATCGAATGGAAGCGGGCCTCGCTGCCCGACGCGCTTCGCGCGCCGGTCACGGAAGCGATCGAGATCGCCTGCGGCGATCTGCAGGAGCCGGTCGAAACCGCGCTGCTTGCCGTCAGCCCGCCCGGACTGATGGAGGAATCCGGCCTGTTCCACCACTGCATCCAGATCGTGCTGGACGCCGTGCAGGTCAGGCGCCGGCTGAAGATCTTCGCGGTCGCGCAGGAATTCCCCGTGCTGCTGCAATCCGACATCGCGTCGAGCTATCTGAAGGGAAGCGGTCCGGCGCGCCTGGAGGAAGGCGTGTCGATGGAGGAAACCATCAGGCGAATGCCGCGCGCGATGTCGGTCGTCAGCCTTACCCATGTCAACGACCACGTCCACAACCGGACTTTGAACGGGCTCAACGCGGGCGCGGTCAACATCATCGAGGACAGCAGGATTCACCGCCGGATTTTCAGGCATGGCGAGAACGCGCTGCTGTTCCGCTATGACGACGACAGTCTGAAAGAGGCGCTGGCGCTGGTCTGCGGGTCTCCGGAACGGGCCTTCCGGATCGCCGAAGCCGGTTTCGCGCTACGCGACGATCCGCGGCTGAGGTTCGGCAGGCTGAACAGGTTGCTGGACCTCGCGAAGTGAGCCCCGGTTTGCCTCGAACATCGCCCGCGGCGTCACGTACCAGAGCAGGAACAGCACGCCGGCGCCGTGGGTCAGCAGCACCGTGGTGAGCGGCACGTTCAGCAGCGCATGCGGCAAAATCGCGGCGGATACGAGGACGAAACCCGGCGGAAGCCCGGCCGAAGCGCGATTGCCAACACTGACCGCAAACCCGCACACCAACACCGCCCCCGGCGCCACCCAGGGACCCACGGAGGCGATGCCCTCGGTCGCGAAAAGCGAGGCGTTCATGTTCCCCAGGCCGTAAGCCCGCTTCATAACCAGCGATAGCTGCTCCTGATACGGACACGACATCACAGGCTTCAGAAACGATACCTGGCAAAAAGCGGTAAGGTCGTGCTTCGAAAAAAAGTCGTTGTACAGGTCGAAAGCACCCGATGGCACGGCGAACATTCGGAAGTTGACAGTGTCGAAATAGATCGCGGGCTGCCCATTGAAGAAAACCGCCAGCATCGTTCCCGCGAGCAACGGTGCGAACAGCGAAAGAATCACGCCGATCCTGGCGCTGAAAACCGATGTAACGGCGGCGATGAAAACAAGCCAGAGCGGTGCAAAAAACGCCAGCTTGCTCAGGGTGATCGGATAGTACAGCAGCAGCAAAACCAGCGCGGCGCCGGCCTTCCAGCGCTGGCCACGCGCCACGAAGCAGGCGAACGAAAACGGAAGCAGCGCGCTGGAGGTTATGCCGAGCAGATATCTCACCGGCGCGGGAGAATAGAGCTGATCCCGGAAATCGTAGATATTCGACAGCGCGACAACGCGAAAATTGTAGAATGCACCGATCGCAATTGTCGCAGCGGCCAGCACCAGGATGAACGTCAACAGACGTTCAAACGTGCTTTCGGACAATGTAATCATTTGCCTGAACGGCGATGAGATCAGCAGCGCCGGCAGAAGAAATGCAATCATCGACGCCGCGGCGGAGAACCCTGCCAATCGGTGATCATAATCCAGGTCCGTGAACCGGCTCAGCCAGAGATAGCCGAGAACCATGGTATACAGATAGAATCCGGCGAAGTAACCGAAACTGAAGTTTGAAAAAATGAAGAAGACCGCGACGAGTGCGAACGCGGCGATGACAACTGTGGCGCCGGCCAGCCTCGCGGGATCATAAATGAAATAAGCCGACCACGGGTCGGGCAGGTTGGCATGCTTGGAATTTGCGACGTGAATGAGCGACACGCAGCAAACCACGATGTGGAAGCAGATCAATACTGCTATCGCGAACCGTTCCCGTGGGTTTTGCTTACCGCCCTTCATCGTTAGCGTGGCGTTCATTATTTCTCCACGGCGCGGGTCCGGCCACGCTTGAAGAGCTCAATCCGCCGATCGAGCGCGGTGAGGAAGACATCCCGGACCCTGAAAGGTCGCAGGCGAATAGTCAGCCAGGCCAGCATCGCGAGGCGGGCGGCCCGAAACTGCGCCAATGGCGCCAGCGCGTGGATCACGGCCCGGTCGGCGCTGCTATGCGGAAGCATTGCGATAAGCAGGTCCTTGTCCGCGGGCGTCACATCAAGCGCGACGCGGGCCGAGCCAAAGCGCCATCGCCGCTCGAACAACTCGGAGTACCAGGGTGGAAAATCTCGATCGACCTCGATCAGTCTAGGCATCGTGATCAGGGCGTCAATCGCCTTGTCGCGATCCAGTGCCGTGGCTCGTGACAGTCCGCCGGCGTGGACATGCCAGATCGCGACAGGTACCGGCGCAAACCACATTCCATCCGTTATTGCGATTTTTCGCGCAAGCAACCCATCGCTGAACGACCCGGCCTCGGCCACAAATCCGGATTTCTCCAGCAGCGCCCGCCGCCGGAAAATACTCGATCCAGTGTGGATAAAATTGTCCGCGCGTTTCAAGAGAGCTTCGACTTCTTTCGCGGAGAGTCCGCCCCCCCTGCGTAACGGACGAACGACCGGCCGCGTGCCGATTTTCTGTCCGGTAGCACCATCAAGCAGGATCGTCTCCGCGCAAAAGAGGCCAACTGTCGGCGCCGCCTCCAATGCGTCGACCGCTTGACTGAAGAATCCGGGCAGAACCTGATCGTCCGCCGCCGCGAAGTAGACATATCGGCCCGTGGCGGCCTCCAGCCCTCGCTGCAGCGCAGAGAGCGCTCCCTGGTTGCGCTCGTTGGTCAGCACGATCAGGTTGGAATGCAGCCTCTGACAGTCCGCCAGAATGTCCATGCTGTTGTCGGTCGATGCGTCGTCAACGACAATGATCTCGTCCGGAGCTCTGTCTTGGCCCGCGATTGCATCGATCGCGCGCGCCAGATATTGGGCATGATTATAATTGGGCAGCACGACTGAAAGCAGCGGTTCCCCCATCATGGATGCCTGTTCAGACCAAGGTTGCTTTGCGAGCGGGCGCGCTCTGTGCGTACATGAAATCCTGTAAAAACCAATACTTGCTTTGAATTCCGTGCAGGTTGCGAGGCGCTTCCAGAGCTCGGATCGCTGCATGCGGAGCCGAACGATATTCCCGACATCCACGGGCAATGCACATCGGTGCGCGCTCTGGTTGAACGTTCTCCGGAACCAATTGATTTGAAACGGATTTCCGATTTTTGGCGCTTGACAATAGGGTTGACCCTTCCTAACGAGGGTGAATTTTACGGGGACCGGCGGACGAAATGTTGGATTTGGTAACAGGAGGTGCCGGGTTTATCGGCAGCCACTTGGTGGACCGCCTTTTGGCGGAAGGCCGCCGCGTTCGCGTGCTGGACAATTTCGCGGTGGGCAGGCGGGCAAATCTTGATCAGCACGCAGGAAATCCTTCACTGGAGATCGTCGAGTGTGATGTCGCAGACAAGCCGGCGGTTACGGCCGCGTGTGCCGGCGTCGAGCGTATTTTTCATCTGGCCGCGCGCGCGGACGTGGTTCCGTCGATACAAAATCCGGAAGACTATTTCCGGGCCAACGTCGATGGCACCTTCGCGGTTCTCGAAGGCGCGCGCGCGCACGGCGTCAAGCGCATGGTCTATGTCGCATCATCGTCGTGCTACGGCATACCGGACGTCTATCCCACCCCGGAGACCACCGCCGCCGACACCCGCTATCCCTATGCCTTGACCAAATATCTCGGCGAGCAGCTCGCGATGCATTGGGCCGACATCTACAAGCTTCCCTGCGCCTCCGTTCGCTTTTTCAACGTCTACGGCCCCCGCGCCCGCACGAGCGGCACCTATGGCGCTGTTTTCGGGGTTTTTCTCGCCCAATTGCTTTCCAGGAAACCGCTGACGATTGTCGGTGACGGCGAACAGACTCGCGATTTCACCTTTGTCAGCGACGCCGTTGACGCACTCCTGACGGTCGCCAATAGCGACAAGGTCGGCGAGATCTATAACGTCGGCAGTGGCAGGCCGGTCAGCGTGAACGAGCTTGTCCGGCTGCTTGGCTCGCCTGAAACCGTTAATATTCCCAAGCGTCCCGGTGAGCCGGATTGCACCTGGGCAGATATCACGAAAATCCGAAAGGAACTCGGTTGGGAACCGAAAATCCGGATCGCGGATGGTGTAAAGACCATGTTCGAGAATATGGACTATTGGCGCGACGCACCGGTCTGGACCGTATCTAGCATCGCCGACGCCACCGCGGACTGGTTCAGATATCTGGGCTCGTCTGCCCACGAAAGCGGGAAACAGTCTTCGACTGGCGAGCGCTAGGATCGGCGAGACCGAACATTCATATGAAACCGATCAAAACAGAGTCGAAAATATTGACCGTCGCGGAGATCGCCGCGCAGGCGCAAAAATTCCGCGCCGACGGCCTTGTCGTGGTTCAAGCCCATGGCACATTCGACCTGCTACATCTCGGACACGTCAGGCATTTGGAAGCCGCCCGTGCACTTGGTGATGTCCTTGTCGTGACCATCACCGCGGACCGCTTCGTGAACAAGGGTCCGGGGCGCCCGGTATTTACCGAATCGCTTCGCGCCGAGATGCTCGCCGCGCTTCATTTCGTCACCTATGTTGCAATTGCCGAGGCGCCGGACGCCATCAGTGCGATTGAAGAGATCAGGCCGCAAGTCTACGCCAAGGGCAACGACTACCAGAATCCCGATGGCGACGTGACCGGAAAAATCACGTTGGAGCGCAATACCGTTGAAGCGCACGGCGGATCGATCCAGTTCACGGATGAGATCACATTCAGCTCTACGGAGTTGATCAACCGGCACTTCAATCTGTTCGAGCCGCACGTTCGCGACCATCTCTCGGGACTTCGCGACGGCGGCGGCCTCAATGCGGTTCTGGGCTTTATCGAAAAGATAAAAGACTATCGCGTCGTTCTTGTTGGCGACGCGATTATCGACGAGTATCAATATGTTCTTCCGATGGGCAAGCCGCCTAAAGAACACATCATAGCTACCCGTTACCAGGACACCGAAATATTTGCCGGCGGCGTTTTTGCTGCCGCCAATCACGTCGCTTCCTTGTGCAAGGAAGTTCACGTCATTACCTGTCTGGGCGGGGATCACAGTCACGAAGAGCTGATAAGAAATTCGTTGAAACCGAACGTAAAACTGCACGCGCTGTTTCGTCCGAATTCGCCGACTACCCTGAAGCGGCGCTTCGTCGATCCTTCTTCGATACGAAAGCTTTTCGAAGTCTACCACATGAACGACGAACCGCTCACCCTCGATCTCGAGAGACAGCTTCAGTCGTATATCAGCGAGATTTGCCCGACCGCCGATGTGGTTATCTCGACCGATTTTGGCCATGGACTGATCGGCCCGCGGATCGTCGACGCCCTGGTTTCGTCTTCCCGGTTCCTGGCGGTCAATACACAGAGCAACAGCGCAAATATGGGTTACAATCTGATTACCAGATACCCGCGGGCGGACTATGTTTGCATCGACGGACCGGAGGCTCGCCTTGCGCTGAGCGATCGCATCTCGTCAGCCGGGGACATCGTGTTTCATCTCGCGACGCGGCTGAAGGAATGTTCAAGACTGATCGTTACGCAGGGAAAGTATGGATGCGTCACCTTCGAACGGGACCAGGGCGCGGTACATACCATTCCCGCGGTCGCGCGCCGGATCGTCGACACGGTCGGGGCGGGAGACGCATTTCTGGCGGTTACCTCGCCCCTGGTCGCGGCCGGGGCGCCGATGAACCTCGTTGGATTCATCGGCAACGTGGTTGGAGCGATAAAGGTAGAAATCGTCGGTCACCGGCATTCTGTAGACAAGGTCGCTCTGATAAAAAGCATCACCGGCCTTCTGAAATAGGAATGAACGGATGCGCGAGAGAATAGGGCCGTATTTCGAAACCTTGTTCAAGGCGACGCTCGAAGCGGAATGCACCGCCTCCGGCGGAGCAGGCCTGACGCTCGACGCTGCTTTCGTGAAGGTCTGCGAGCTCTGCCATGGCGCTCACGAGACTGGCAACAAGGTTATGTTCATCGGGAATGGCGGCAGCATGGGTATAGCCACCCATATGGCCGTCGATTTTTCCAAGAATGGCGGCATGCGGGCGACGGCTTTCGGCGATGGCGCCATGCTGACCGCGCTTGGAAACGACCTCGGTTACGAGAATGTATTCGCACACCAGATCGAATGTCATGGCCGGGCAGGCGATGTGCTGATCGCGATCAGTTCTTCGGGAAAGTCGCCGAATATCCTGAAAGGCGTTCAGACGGCACGATCTCAGAACGGGAAGGTCATCACGTTCTCGGGATTCCGCGATGACAATCCGCTGCGCAAGGCCGGCGATGTCAATTTTTACGTTCGATCGATGGAGTACGGGTTCGTCGAGGTGGCTCACCAAGCGATCATTCATGCGATCCTCGATCTCGACATGGGCTGGAAACCGAGCCGCTAAACCGGCGAATTCACATTTTTAGAGAGGCTCAAGATGGACAATCGATTCAAGCGCGTCATGGTAACGGGCGGCGCCGGCTACGTCGGATCAAGCCTCGTGCCTAAACTGCTTTCGGCCGGCTATGCGGTTTCCGTTCTCGATCTCTATCTTTACGGTGAAGATCTCTTCGCGGATTTGAAGGGCAATCCCGGGCTGCGGGAAGTGAAGGGCGATCTCCGCGATCCCGAAAGCGTGACCAAAGCGCTGGAAGGCTGCGACGCGGTGATACACCTCGCCTGCATATCGAACGATCCGTCGTTCGATCTTGATCCCAATCTTGGAAAATCGATCAACTTCGACTGCTTCCGACCCTTGATCAAGGCGAGCAAGGCGGCAGGGGTGAAACGTTTCATCTACGCGTCGTCCTCGTCCGTCTACGGGATCAAGGACGACCCGAGCGTCACGGAGGATTTGCCGCTGCAGCCGCTCACGGATTATTCCAGGTTCAAGGCGATGTGCGAGGACGTGCTCGAAGAGGAGCGCGAGCCCGGATTCGTGGGCGTCACGATTCGTCCGGCGACCGTTTGTGGTTACGCCCCCCGGCTGCGGCTGGACCTCACCGTCAACATCCTGACCAATCTCGCAATTACAAACGGCAAAATCACGGTGTTTGGCGGCGAGCAGCTGCGACCGAATCTTCATGTCGAGGACATGACCGATCTCTATCTGCTTCTGCTTGCAGCCGACGATGCCGCCGTGGACGGAAAAATCTGGAACGCCGGGTATCATAACCTGAAAGTGCGCGAGATCGCCGATATGGTTCGGGAGCGGGTCGGCGACAGCGTCGAGATTGTCGTGACCCCGACCGACGATCATCGGTCATATCATGTCTCATCCGAGAAAATCTTTCGCGAGCTTGGATTTGAGGCCAAGCGGACGGTAAGCGACGCGATCCTGGATCTGAAAGCGGCTTTTGAGGCGGGCAAGGTCCCGAATTCGATGACCGACGACAAGTATTACAATATCAAACGTATGCAGTCGGTTCACCTGCGTTGATGCCGTCGGACCGGTTGATATAGGATTCACAGGAACGCGATGCGTTTGCCGCCGAACAATATCCAGATATTGTTGCCGGTCTGGGGTGCACGGTACACACGCGATTTCCTGGACCTTTGTTTGCCATCGCTGCTGGCGCCCGGCAACATCCCGGCGCTGTCCAAATTGGCGCCATGTACGCTGGTGCTGCTGGTCACGGTTCGGGATGCCGCGACCATCAGACAGAGCCCGTTATGGGACCTGCTGCAGCGTTATTGCGAGGTACGCGTCGAGGCTATCGATGATTTCGTCAGCGAGTCGGCTTCCACGGTTCTGACGCTCGGCTATACGCTTGCGATCCGAACGGCGGGGCATCGGGCGATCGATACCTGCTTCGTTCCTCTTGTCGCCGATTACGTGCTTTCGGATGGGTCGCTTTTGTCGGTTGTCGAACGCATATTCGCCGGCGCGAGCGGGGTGCTGGCGGGAAATTTCCAGGTCGAGCGCGAGAAGGCTGTTGCGAAACTGGAAGGATACAAAAACGACGCAGGGGTACTTGCTGTCACGTCGCAAGCGTTGGTCGAGCTTTCATTGGGCGCGTTGCATCAGACGACGCTCGCTGAAGTCGTTGACGCGGGCAGCCGCTACTACCCACAGATCAATCGCCTTTTCTGGCGTGTGGACGAGCGCTGCATGGTCGGCCGTTTCTTTCTCATGCACATGATCGCAATCCGTCCCGAAACGTCGGATTTCATCGTCGCCGCACCGTCGGATTACAGTCTGATTCCGGAGCTCTGCCCGTCGGGCAACATTGTCCGAATGACGGACTCCGACGATTACCTCGCCGTTGAATGCCAGCCGCGAGGGCATCGTGTTCCCACGCCGACCGGTCAACGGCTCGAGCCTCGGTCAGTCGCCGGCGGACTTGCGCTCTGGGCAACGAGCATCCACCGCGAGAACGCCGGGCATGCGCTGGTCTTTCACAGCGGTTCGCCGTCATCGCGGCTTGCGGAAACAGTTGCCGTCTCCGGGGCATTCGTTTCGCGGGTGGATGCCCTGGGCGCAAAGACAGCCATGCCGTTCCGCCATCATCCGCTCTGGCTTCGCGCGCTCGACCATCATGCCGCGACCGCCTTGGCAGAACAGGACCCTGCGTGGCTTGCCGAGATCACCGCGGATCCGTCGATCGTGTCGGCAACGGGATTGAGCGGCGTCTCGCGGCTGCGGGAAATTGTATTGGGACGCGCGCCGTATTTTCGACCGTGGCATCCGCGGTGGTTGGACGCGAGGGCTTTGAAGCAAAGCCTGGCAGCCGTTGTCTCAAGCGGGAGGGTGGCCGTCGTCGCGGACGTCCCGGCGCGAGTCCGGCTGTGGCTGGAGCGTACGGCCCTTGCGGAGGGAGCGGTGTCGGTCACCCGCGTCGGGTATGGCAATATCCCGAGCGATGCCGGGGAGCCGGCGTTCGATTGTTGTCTGTTTCTTTCGCCGGATCTGGTATCCGCCGAACTGTCGACCACGCTTTCGCGCCTCGCACCGCTGGTGAAGCCGGGAGGAGCAATTGTCCTCGGCATCGGCCGGATATTCTCCGATACAGTCGAAGCGCCGTTATCGATCGTTCCTCCGGCCGAACTGATTATCGCTGACGGTCGCATGGCGCTTGAAAGGACCGATGGCGTGGCGGGGGAACCGCGGCGTCTCGCCGTTCAGCGGACGATGATGGAGTTTGCGCGAAAGCTCTCCGGTCCGTCCTCCATTGCCTCCTTTTTGTCTTTTGCGATGGCGACAGGGTTGGCGTCCATCAGCTTGTGCTATAATAGGGCTGCGGTCAGGCACGGGGCGACGATGGTGCCGCGTTTCACCAGCCTGTTCTTCACATTCAGGCGTTTTCCGATCGATAGTGTTGATGGAGGGGGCCTTCATCGGCGAGACGAACCAGGGGTTTCTCCTCAATTGAAGACCGACGAAACGGTTCCGGTTCGAGCAGAGCTTGCAGAACCTGGATCGCATCTGGAAAGGATGTCCCACAAACCCGCTTGCGGCCTCGCAAGGGCCGTCGGATCAACGGCGCGGGAACGATAGAAGATGAACATCCAACCCTCGATCATTAGCTCGGCCGGTCAGGAGGCGGTGGCTATCCAGCGGCCGCCGCTGAAAAAAATCCGCTGCCTCGTCCCTATCTGGGGCTATGCCTACGTCAAGAAATTCCTGGAAGTCGGCCTTCCAAGCTGGCTTGCTGACGGCAATATACCCGCGATTTCGCGGATGGCTCCGACGGAATTCGTTCTCCTGACCAGCCGCGAGGACGAGATTTATCTGCGGGCGCACCCCGGTTTCAAGCGCCTCTCGTCGATTTGCGAGACGACAATTCATTTTGTCGACCATTTGATAACCGGGACCAACTACTCGACGACAATCACGCTCGCCTATACCGAAGCCATCCGCGCCACCGGCGAGGAAATGCTCGACACCTGTTTTCTGCTGCTCGTGTCGGATTACATCGTCGCCGACGGATCGTTCCGGACGGTGATCGAGCGGATTCAGGCCGGCCGAAGCGGCATTCTGGTTGGAAACTTCCAGGTTGTTGAAGAGGAGGCGCTGCCGTGGCTTACGGATGCGCTGCAAGCAAGCCCGAACGTCCTGCAGCTGAAGTCTCGCGAGCTCATGAAATGGGCGCTGTCGCATTTGCATCCAGCCACGGTCGCCAACACCGTGAACTACCCGATGATCCACAACGAACATACCAACCGTTTGTTCTGGCGGGTCGACAACCAGACGCTCATTGGGCGATTCTATCTGATGCATATGATTGCAATCCGCCCGGAATTGCTCGATTTTGTGATCGGATCGTCGTGCGATTATTCGTTCATTCCGGAGATGTGTCCGAGCAACAATGTCGAAATCGTCACCGACTCGGACGATTATCTCGTTATCGAACTTCAGCCCCGAAACCACGAAGCGAATTCGCTCAAATCCGGCCTCCAGAAGGTTGGCAAACTGGTTCGCTCCTTGAGCGAATGGACAACGGCCCGGCATCGTGAAAACTCCGTAACGACTGTCGTTTTCCACGCCGACGAGGTTCCGGCATCGATCGATGCCGCGGTGGCCGAGGCCGACCGGTTCGTGGTCGATGTCAATTCCAGACTGAAAAAGAGGCCGAAGGCGCACCGGAATCATCCCTACTGGACAGGCGCCATCGCGGCTTTCAACGAAGCATCGGGCGCCAGCCTGACCAGCGATGAGTGGCGACGTGCGCTTGGGATCCCTGATCCGGAACTCGACGATGCCCGGTTCTCGCGATGGGTGACCGAAAAAATACGTTTCGTGTTCTTCGGCAAACCGCCTCACGTGCGGCCATGGCATCCGCGATTTCCTGACTACGCGCTGGTCATGAAAAATCTGGCCGAACTCGGACTCAACGAGCGCAGCAATCTCTTGATGATAGCGGACGTCCCGACGATCTTCACGGCTACCTTCTCCGACGGCGGCGATCGCGTCGTGCGGCTTCGCAGTTCGCATATGCTTAATCAGCCTTACGAAGTCTACGAACCGCTGAGCGGCCGGTTCGATGTATGCCTGATGGAGATCGAGGAGCGTGAATTCTCAAGGGCAGATGAAATGCTCGACCGGATCGCGCCGATGATGCGAAGCGGCGGCACGGTCCTGGTGTCGTTGACCAATCGTCGCAATGGCGATTCAACCCAGGAATTTCAGAGATCGATCGGCTATCATGCCAGTCGTCTGCTCAGGCCGTATTCGCGCTCACCGATATTTTCGTTTGTCAAGGCGCCGCGGGCGCGCGAGCTGTCGGTCAGGTTGACGATGAGAGTTGCGAGGCTTGCACGTGACCGGCCGCTAGTCGGCATTCCGCCACTTTTTATTTTTGGCTTGCCGCTTGCTGCAGCCTGCGGAATTACCAATCGAATGGCCGCAATCCGGGTGGGCGTGCCGCCGAAATCCTACGTATCAAGTGCGCTGATCCGGATCACCATCGATTCGGAGCGGGCGAAGGACGCTTACCAATATTCCAACAGCCGAATTCTCCGCGACCGGAAATTGGTCCGTTTGGGCCTGCCAAGGGACCACCGGCTGCCGCCCCGGGACGATATCGGAAGGGCGCCGCCGCTGGACTTCCTGCTTACGGGGCAGCACAAGCCTGCCACAAGACCTCCATCCAACGACACAGTCATCGAACAGCAAGCGAACGGACCTGACATGGATAAAACGAATCGTCCTTCCGAAGGTACCCGGGAGCCGCAATACAACCGGTGTCTTGAGATCAAGGAAAAACAAGGTCTGACTTCCCTGGGCCTCATGACCAATCAGGTCTGGGAAGACGATCCGCGCCGGCTGACGTTCCTGCTCGCGCGCTACAAGTTCGTTTCCAAGATGCTGAGCGGCAAGAAATTCGTGGGCGAACTCGGTTGCGGCGACGCGTTCGGCACCCGGATTGTGATGCAGACGACCGAAAAGATGATCGCTTACGATTTCGATCCGCTGTTCGTTGAAGATATACGGCAGCGGCGCTCCGAGCGCTGGCCGGTCGAGGCGCATTTTCACGACATACTGGAGGCGCCGCTTCCGAACAAGCACGATGGCATTTACAGCCTTGACGTCATCGAACACATTCCACGTGCCGCAGAGCACCTCTATCTCAGCAATCTGCGTGCGTCGCTCACTGGCGACGGTGTTCTGATCATTGGATCGCCGTCGCTCGAATCGCAGTCCTACGCATCGCCGCCGAGCAAGGAAGGCCATGTCAATTGCAAGAGCGGTGAAGAGTTGAAGGCGCTTCTCAAGAACTATTTCGAGAACGTTTTCCTGTTCTCGATGAATGACGAGGTAGTCCACACCGGATTTGCGCCGATGGCGCACTATCTCTTTGCCGTCTGTTGCCAGAAAAAGGAAGATGGGTAGAAGCTCGCGTGATGCGCATCGGTCTGGATTTCGACAACACGATCATCCGGTATGATGAGGTATTTCAATCGGCCGCGAAGGATCGCGGGTTATTGGCTGCGGAATTTTCGGGAACGAAACAGCAAATAAGGGACGCAATCCGATGTCAGCCCGATGGCGACGTCAAATGGCAGGCGCTGCAGGGCTATGTCTACGGAAAGGGGATCGGAAACGCGAAGCTGTTTCCCGGGGTGCCGGACTTCCTCCGGCGCGCGCGGGGCTGCGGCGACACGATTCTGATCGTCAGCCATAAGACCGAGCACGGACATTTCGACCCTGACAAGGTCAACCTGCGCGGTGCCGCGCTGCAATGGATGGAGGGGCAAGGCTTTTTCACGGATGACGGGTTTTCGATCGTGCGAGACCACGTCCATTTCGCTTCGACCAGATCCGAAAAGCTTAACCGCATCGCCGGTCTGAACTGCGATTTCTTCGTTGACGATCTGGAAGAGGTTCTTGTCGATCCGGAGTTCCCGCCGTCCGTCCGGCGCATCCTGTTTTCCGACAAGACGACGATGACCGGAAGCTTGCCCTATAGCGTATGTCGAGACTGGCCTTCGATCGGGGAGATCGTTTTTCTTGACCGCCGCTGATACCACTGCGGGATCCGAAGCCGATATCGCCAGCAAGCTGGTCGGCCGTCCGCTGCTGCGAATCTCCAAGGTCGGGGGCGGTCGTAACAGCCGCATTTCCCGGGTCGAAACCGCCGACGGCGTCTTTGCTCTGAAGCAATATCCGTCGCTTGAGGACGATCCGCGCAATCGGCTGGGCGTCGAAACGAATGCGCTTGAATGGATGGCGCTGCACGGGCTCGACATGGTTCCGCATCTGGTTGCGGTCGATGCAGCCAATAACTGCGTGCTGTTAAGCTGGGTGGAAGGGGCACAAGTCAGCGATGTCGGGCTTGCCGACATCGATCAGGCGATAGAGTTTCTTGGCGCGCTTGAGAGACTTCGGCGAACGGTAGACTTTCCGACCGCCCAGCTTGCTTCCGAAGCGTGTCTGTCCGGTGCCCAGATCGAGCATCAGATCAGAATGCGGTTCGCCCGGCTGCTCGCGGTAGAAGATGAACCGGGCCTCCATGCATTCCTGAATGGAGAATTCCAGAATGCATTCGAAAGCCAGCTTTTGCTGGCGCGAAAAACCCTGTCGTCGGCGGGTCTTTCGTTTGAGGCGGAGCTGGGACCGGAGAAGCGTAGCCTGGTGCCTGCGGACTTCGGGTTCCACAATGCGCTCCGGGACGAAAGCGGCCGCCTGACCTTCCTCGATTTCGAGTATTTCGGATGGGACGATCCCGCCAAGTTGACCTCCGACGTGTTGCTCCATCCAGGAACTCCGGTTGCAGACGAATTGCGGTCCCGTTTCCGGATCGCAGCGGAAAATCTGTACGGCAACGACCCGGATTTCGGGACGAGGTTACGTGCATTGCGCCCGCTTTTTGGTTTGCGATGGGTGTTGATCCTGTTAAACGAATTTCATCCTGAACGGTGGCGGAGGCGCGTTCTTGCCGGCGCAACCGACGGTTGGGCGGAAGCTAAGCAACGGCAACTGCGCGCCGCACGTGCCATGCTGACGAGTGGGAAGGCTTAAAGAGGATCGGGATGACTGCACTGGCGAACCTCTCACAATTGAACGTTACGCCGATTGACGAACGTTCCAGGTATCTGCGTCGACTGGCCGTTCGCGCGCTGGACAAAGGCGAACGCGGCCATATCGGATCGACCATGTCGTTGATCGAAATGCTGCGGGTTCTCTACGATGACGTTCTGCGCTTTCGTCCGGCCGAGCCTGCCTGGCCCGATCGCGACCGGATGATTCTAAGCAAGGGACACGGCTGTATCGCTCTCTATGTTATTCTCGCCGACAAGGGATTTTTCCCGGTCGCGACCCTCGACACGTTTTGCCACCGCGATTCGATCCTGGGCGGGCATCCGGAGTCGGGCAAGATACCCGGCGTCGAGGCTTCGACCGGCGCGCTGGGCCACGGTCTGTCGATCGGCGTCGGCATGGCGCTGGCAGCCCGCATCCGCAAATGCGACAGCAGGGTTTTTGTCGTCATGGGCGACGGCGAAATCAACGAAGGCTCGGTTTGGGAAGCGGCGATGTGCGCCGGCAAACACAAGCTGTCGCAGCTGACGGCGATTGTCGATTACAACAAGATACAGTCGGCCGGACCGACAAAGGAAATTCAGGATCTCGAACCGCTGATGGACAAGTGGCACGCTTTCGGCTTTGCGACCGTAGAAGTCGATGGCCACGACATCGGTGAACTGCGAAAGGTCTTCAAGCGCCTTCCGCTCGACAACGACCGTCCAACCGCGATCATCTGCCATACCGTAAAAGGAAAGGGAATTCCGTTCGCCGAACACGATCCAAGCTGGCATCACAAGGCGAAACTGCCGTCCGAGACAATCGCCAAGATGTACGAAGCCCTGGAGTAGACCATGCGCAAAACCTGTCTCGACTGGGTCTACAAGCTGGCGAAGGAAGATGAGCGCGTCGTTTTCATAGGATCCGATCTCAGCCCCGGCCTGCTCGACGAGATGAAACAGGAGATGCCGGACCGCTGGTTCATGGAAGGCATTGCCGAACAGAACGTCGTCGGTATGGCCGCCGGAATGGCGATGGAAGGCCTGATCCCCTACGCCAACACCATTGCGACCTTTTTCTCTCGCCGCAGCTTTGAACAGGTCGCGATCGACTGCTGCCTGCACAACGTTCCCGTGCGTCTGATCTCGAATGGCGGGGGCCTGGTCTATGCGCCGCTTGGACCTACGCATCTCGCCATCGAGGATATTGCGATCATGCGCGCGCTGCCGAACATGACCGTTGTCGCCTGCTGTGACGCCGAAGAGATGAAGCGTTTCATGGACGCGTCACTGGCGTGGAAGGGTCCGATCTACATCCGTCTCGCCAAGGGGGGCGATCCGATTGTCAGCCGCCCGGAAAACGGCTTCGAGATCGGCAAGGCCATTTCGATGCGCAAGTCGGCCGAGCGGGCTCCGGTTGTGCTGATGACCACGGGCGTCATGACCACGAACGCGCTCAAGGCTGCGGATCTTCTTCAGGCAGACGGGATCGACGTCTCCGTCGTGCATTTTCATACGATAAAGCCGCTGGACGCTGCTGCCGTCATTGCTCACGCGCGTTCCGCCCGGCTCGTTGTCACCATCGAAGAGGGAATTGCGATCGGCGGTTTCGGAAGTGCCGTCACCGATATTCTGGTCGAGAAACTTGGACCGGGTATGCCGCATATGAAGCGGATCGCGCTCCCCGACAGCTTCTGCAAGAACTATGGTGTGCAAAACGACCTGTTCGAAATCTATGGATTGAATCCGCGACAACTGGCTCGAGCTGTGACCGAAAAACTCGGTCTCCTGGCTGCCTGACCCAAACCCGGCCGCGCGTCGGTCGTTCGATCGGCCATGCCGGGTTCGGCTAACCCAACTGTTCAAGGTCCAACCGTGTTCCTAATCGTTGGGACAAACTCCGAGATAGGATCAGCTGCTGCGGGTCTGATCCGGGCCCGCGGCGGAAACGTGCTGGGCACCACGCGGCGGCCGGTGGGCGGTCCCGATCAGATCCAGCTTGATTTCAATTCGCCGGTTGGCGATTTCAAGATTCCCGAAGACGTACAAGCCGCATGCATTTGCGTGGCTGTGGCCAGGCTCGCCGCGTGCGAAGCCGATCCAGCCGGCTCCGCTCTCGTCAACGTCTCGCGAACGATTGCCCTCGTTGATCTGCTTGCGGCACGGAAGATCTACACCCTGTTTCTGTCCACCAATCAGGTGTTCGACGGAAACAGGCCGCATGTACCCGCAGATGCCCCGGCCGCACCGGTCAGCGAGTATGGCCGGCAGAAGGCGGCGACCGAACAACTGTTGCGGATGCGCATGGCCGATGGGGCTCCGATTGGGATACTCCGCCTTGCCAAAGTCGTTTCGCCGGGCATGCCGCTGCTGGCCGCATGGCGGAAGGAGTTGGAGGCTGGACGTTCAATTCGCGCGTTCACCGACATGACCATGGCGCCCACGCCGGTGGATCTCGTCACGATGTCCATCGCGCGCATGCTGGAAGATCGTTTGCCGGTGATAGCGCAGCTTACCGGACCGCGGGACGTCGCTTACTTTGACGTCGGCCGTTTTCTTGCAGAAAGAATCGGAGCAGATCCGCGGTTGGTCGAGCCGTCCAATACGCTTGAAAATGGCATGCCGACAGGCTCAGCGCCGCGCAACACCACGCTGGACAGTTCATACATCGCGACGAAATATGGCTTGACGGTCCCCGACGCTTTCGACGTCATCGGCCGGCTCTGAGCGCTCGTGCTTCTGTTTGCGATGCTCCGACCGCGCGGCGGTAACCGTAACTGTCGATCTTCGGAACAGGCCAGGCATGATTTAAGCCGAATCGCCATGACCTTCAGGTTACCTCTCCCCGCTTGCGGCGAGAGGTGAGAAGGCGCCGCGTCAACCTGAATTGATCACGCTCTAGTGCTGTTCGCGCCGGTCGGCGTTGCGAGGGGACAACGGACTATCGACTTCGAAAAATTCGAATTCCTTGACCTGCATGACGCCCGACCCAGTCGCCGTGTCGGCATGCAGATATATCCGGAGCACAGGTGCGATTCGGCCTGGCTTGTCGGGCAATTTGAACGGCATCGTTTCCAGCTCCAAATCCCAGGCGACACCGTGCATCAGTTCATCCGTTGTGGGGGTGTTGGATTCCCATTCCATGTAGGTCGTATTGAAAACCAGTGCGCGCCAGCCGTCCCAGGGCTGCAATGTGAGTTTGCAGCGCGCTTTCACCCATTTCCCGGCCAGCTTCGACACGCCGAAGCGCATTCCGGTCATGCCAAATACCTCGACGCTTGAGCCGCCGTGCAGCGTAAAGGAAAACTCCTGAACGCCTCCGCCGGTGTCCCGGTTTGGGTGGGTAGCGGCCTGGACCGTAACTGTCGGGCTTCCGGACAACATCTCTGCCGTGAAACCGGTGGCTATCTGGCCCCTGACGCCCGGTCCGGCAGTGCCTTGGTTTCCCGCAAGCCGGCCGTTCGGAAAGAAATTGATGGTGTCAGGATTGCCTGGCTCAGGTTTGACCAGTTGCTGCATGATAGGCAGCAGCGAGAATGCGGCATGCTGTGATCCGAGCGACGAGGGGTGCAGGCCGTCAACGGTATAACCCGCACTCGGCCGGCCCGTGCCGTCGTCGTAGGCAGCGGCAACATCCCAAAACACCACATCAGGAGTCGTGGTTGCGAACTCGCGAATCCACGCATTGACGTCCGACCTCACGCCGAGTTGCGGGTCGCCTTCCGGAACGAACGCGGCGCCGATCGGGCGGATATTCGAAAGGATGACCTTGATGCCGCGTTGCAAGTAGAATTGGCAGATCGCCTGCAGGTCGGACTGGATCGATGCCGCGCTTACGCCGAATGTCACGCTGTTGATGCCGACCGAGACGATCATGATATCGGGAAACGGCGAACCCGGTGCGTTCATGCGCGCGCGGACTTGCGCGCTGGTGTCGCCGGAAAGCCCGGCGTTCATGCCGGTAAAGTGCCGAAAGGTGTCCGTAAGATCGATCCAGGTATCGATATTGAAGTGCGGGTATAGCGCGCGCGTCCAGGTGATCTCGCGATTTGCCTGTGCGGTGATCAGCAAGCCGTCCGGCGCTGCCAGATTGTTGCCCTGCAGGAGGCTGTCACCGATATAGCCCACCCGAGTTTTCGGCGCGGGCTGATTCGAAGGTTGGTCACGCCGGTTTTTGGTGGATGTAACCTGGCTGGCGTCCTCCGATACGACCCACGTCGCGATAAGCGCGGCCAACAGCAGTGATACCAGCGCTACGACTGTTTTGAGCATGTGGCTGTCCCGCGCAAACCTGTTCGCGCTGCCGGTCCGCGACGGCGAATCGGAAACGAAGTCTAGGGAAAAGGCCCGCGCGATACAGTTCCGTTATCGAGGACGTTTGCAGGCTTACCCGCCGTCATGATGCGTTTGGCGGCCGCTGGCCCTTCCCGGATCACGGCAAATTGGTGTAATTCTTTGAATCAAAACGTGTTTGGGTAGGTTTCCTCGGCATTCGCCACATTTGTGACGACGTGCTAGGAGAGCCGATGGCGCTGGTCGCGGGTCGGGGGCGGCCTCTTCGTCACAGGATTATCGGGGTTCGGTTAGATGAATTCAAAAGGATCTGCGGTCGAAGCAGGTGCGGAGCGCGCGCTTCGCGTCGGCGTCATCGGCGCCGGCATCATGGGAAGCAATCACGCCCGCGTACTGGCCGGATTGCCGGGCATCGTGCTGGTCGGGGTCGTCGATCCCCTGGCCGCGCATCGCACCCGGGTCACGGACCTGGCGGGCTGCCGGACTTTTACAAGTCTCGGCGAGTTGATCGCGGAAGGGGTGGACGCAGTCACCATCGCCGCGCCGACGCATCTTCATCACGAGATCGCGCTTGCCTGCATCGCCCGCAACATCCACGTTCTGGTCGAGAAACCGATCGCGTCGTCCGTCGAGGAAGGGCGTGACATCGTCGCCGCTGCGCACCATGCAGGCGTGACCCTCATGGTCGGCCATGTCGAGCGCTTCAATCCGGCCGTCGCCGCCATCAAGGCGGCGCTGTCAGGCGAAGATATTCTCTCGATCGCCATCACCAGGGTCGGTCCATTTCCGCCGCGCATGTCCAATGTTGGCGTGGTGATCGACCTTGCGGTGCACGACATCGACCTGATCCGCTGGTTCACGGAATCCGACATTATCGACGTGCAGCCGCAGCTCTCCAGCGCGGTCGCCGAACGCGAGGATATCGCGCTGCTGCAGTTCCGCACCGCGTCCGGCGTGCTCGCCCACATCAACACCAACTGGCTGACCCCGTTCAAGGCGCGCAACGTCACCGTCGCGACCCGCGGCAAATACGTAATGGGCGACCTGCTGACGCGTCAGGTCACCGAATGTTTCGGCTTCAAATCCGACGGCAGCTATTCGATGCGTCATCTGCCGGTGGGGCACGACGAGCCGCTGCGTGCCGAATTGATCGCGTTTCTCGACGCAGTGCGAACCGGCGGCGTGCCGGCGGTGACCGGCGAGGAGGGCGTGGCCAGCCTCGAAATTGCGATCCGATGCCTGGAAACTCCCGCGAAGCCCGCCGCCGCCTCCGCCCGCAAGGGACCGCGCCGCGTCGTCGGCTGAAGCGTGATCGCGTCTTAATGTCCAATTCCCAATTCCTGCAAGGCGCCATGAACCAGCATCTTCGTCCCGACCCCGTGCCCTTCATCGATATCGGTGCGCAGCGCCGGCGGCTCGGCAAATCGATCGACGACGCGGTCGGGCGCGTGCTCGCGCACTGCCAGTTCATCAACGGTCCGGAGGTGGCGCAGCTGGAAGCCGAACTCGCGGCTTTCAGCGGCGCAAGGCATGTGGTGACCTGCGCTAGCGGCACCGACGCGCTGCTGATGGTGCTGATGGCCAAGGACGTCGGACGCGGCGACGCGGTGCTCTGCCCGTCCTTTACCTTCTGCGCGACCGGCGAAGCCGTGGCGCTGACCGGCGCCGTGCCGGTATTCGTCGATGTCGATGAAGCAACCTTCAACATGGACGCGGACTCGCTGAAGCGCGGCATCGCGACCGCGAAAAAGCTGGGGCTGAAGCCGAGGGCGGTGATCCCGGTCGACCTGTTCGGACAGAGCGCCGACCATGACGCCATCGGCGCGGTCGCGGAAGCCGAAGGCATGTTCGTGCTCGACGACGCCGCGCAGGCGTTCGGCGCCGGCTACAAGGGCCGCCGTCTCGGCACTTTCGGCTTGGTCACCGCGACCAGTTTCTTTCCCGCCAAGCCGCTCGGCTGTTTTGGCGATGGCGGCGCGATTTTCACGGATGATGCCGAACTCGCGGAAACGCTGCGTAGCGTCCGGGTCCACGGCCAGGGCTCGGACAAATACGACAATGTCCGGCTCGGCCTGACGGCCCGGCTCGACACCATGCAGGCCGCGATCCTGATCGAGAAGCTGAAAATCTTCGAGGACGAGATCGCCGCGCGTAATCAGGCCGCGGAGCGCTATGCGCGGGGGCTCGGCAATGTGGTCGGCGTGCCGCATGTCGCCGCCGGCTGCACCTCAGTGTGGGCGCAATACACGATCCGGCTGCCCCGTGGCGTCGATCGCGACGGTTTCGCCGCGGCGCTGAAGGCGCAGGGCATTCCCACCGCGATCTATTATCCGAAATCGATGCATCAGCAGACCGCCTACCGCCGCTTCCCGGTCGCCGATGGCGGCTTGCCGGTGAGCGAGACGCTTTCCGACGAGGTCATCAGCCTTCCCATGCATGCCTATCTCGACCAGCCGACCCAGGAGCGGATCATCAAGGCTGTGCGCGGCGCGCTGGCGTAGCGCGACGCGCAGCTTGTCATCATCCGCGAAAGCGGATGATCCAGTAAACGGTAGCGCCTGAATTTAGCCACGCACATTCGCGTTTACCGGATACCGGCATTCGCGGGTATGACAGCTGAATATGTTGAACGCCTGTGCCTTTTCTCGACAGCCGCAACCCGCATGCTGTAGAAGCGGCGCATGCTCGGACGTATTTTCACCGTCGGCGGCTATACGCTGCTCTCGCGGCTGACCGGTTTCGCGCGCGACATCATGCTCGCGGCGATCCTCGGCGCAGGCCCGGCGGCCGATGCGTTCTTCGTCGCATTGCGGCTGCCCAATCACTTCCGCGCGATCTTCGCGGAAGGCGCGTTCAATGCCGCCTTCGTGCCGGCCTATGCCCATCTGCACAGCCGCAGTGAAACATCGGCGAAACTGTTCGCGAACCGCATCTTCACGCTGCTGTTCAGCGCGCAGCTCGTATTGCTGGCGGTGGCGTGGCTGTTCATGCGGCAGGTGATCGCAATCCTGGCGCCGGGATTTTCCGACGATCCGGTTCGCGGCGAACTCGCGATCTCGCTGACCCGGATCACGTTCCCATATCTGCTGCTGGTAACGCTGGTCACGCTCTATGGCGGTATGCTTAACGTCATGCACCGTTTCGCAACTCCGGCCGCGGCTCCTATATTCCTCAACCTGTCGATGATGGCGACACTGGCGCTGGCGGCGTTTTTCCCGGACGCCGGGCATGCCGCGGCGTGGGGTGTCTTGATCGCGGGCTTTCTCGAGTTTTTCCTGCTGGCGGGAGATGCTGCGCGTAACGACATCCTGCCAAGATTTGCGCCGCTCAAGCTCGACGACGATGTCCGCGCTTTTTTTCGCGCGCTCGGACCTGCGACGGTCGGCTCGATGGGCACCCAGGTCGCGCTGTTTGCCGATACCATCATCGCGACCTTTTTGCCGGCCGGCGCGTTGTCGGCGCTTTATTATGCCGACCGGCTCAATCAACTGCCGATCGGCGTGATCGGCATCGCCATCGGCACCGTGCTGCTGCCGGAAATGTCGCGGCAGCTCACCGTCCACGATTCCGCAGGTGCGGCGGCGTCGCAGCGCCGCGCCTTCGATTTCACATTGTTGTTCTCCGTGCCGTTCGTGGCCGCGTTCCTCACGGTGCCGGACGTCATCATGCGGGCGATGTTTGCGCGCGGTGCATTTTCGAAGGCCGATGCCGCGGCGGCCGGCGCCACGCTCTCGGCCTACGCGATCGGCCTCATTCCGTTCGTCCTGATCCGCAGCGCGGTCGCGACCTTTTACGCCCGCAAGGATACCGCGACACCCGTCAAGGCGGCGTTGACCGGCGTCGCGGTCAACGTCGCGCTGAAACTCGCGCTGGTGGGTTCGCTGGCGCAGGTCGGCCTTGCGCTGGCGACCGCGGTCGGCGCCTGGGTCAATCTTTTGCTGGTGATCGGCTTTGCGGTGCGGGCAGGGTATCTTGCGTTCGATCGAGCATTTCTGCTTTCGCTCGCGAAATTCCTCGTCACCGGCATCGTGCTCGGACTTGCGTTATGGTTCGCCGCGCGGTTTGCTGGGGCACAATTTGCGCAATTGAGTGCGTTCCGCGATGAGGCCGCGCTGTTGTTGCTGATCGTGATCGGCGCTGTGGTTTATGCCGGCTCGATCCTGTTGCTGTTCGGCAGGGGCTGGTTGAGGTCACTGGTGCGCGGTTAAGCCGTTTGCGCTGGCCACCGATCCGCTGCAATATGGCGCAAAATCAAGATTGAAAAAATCGGAGAACCAATGGCTCCCATCAAATTCGGCGTCGGTCAAAGCGTGTTGCGCAAGGAAGACGACGCGCTGATTCGCGGCAAGGGCCGTTACACCGACGACCACGCGCCGTCAGCCGCGTTGCATGCGCTGGTGCTGCGTTCGCCCCATGCCCACGCGAGATTCACCATCGATGCCGCCCGTGCCCGCGGCCTGCCGGGTGTTGCCACCATCCTGACCGCCGACGACATCAAGGATCTCGGCGATCTTCCGTGCCTGTTCAACCTGGAAGTCGATCCCTTTACCGGCCCGCCCTATCCGATCCTCGCCCACGGCGTGGTGCGCCATGTCGGCGACGCCGTCGCCTTCGTCGTTGCGGACACCATCGATCACGCCCGCGATGCGGTCGAGGCCATCGAGGTCGACTGGACGCCGCTGCCGGCGGCGATCGGCGTCGCCAACGCCGTGAAAGAAGGCGCGCCGCAGGTATGGCCCGACCACGCCGGCAACGTGCTGTTCGACGTGCCGATCGGCGACAAGAAAGCGACCGAGGCGGCATTCGCGAAAGCCCATGCGGTCGCCGAGATATCGATCGTCAACCCGCGCATCGTCACCAATTTCATGGAAACGCGCGCGGTGGTCTGCGAATACGACGCCAGGCGCGATCACCTCACACTGACCATCGGCAGCCAGGGCAGCCACCGCCTGCGCGAGATCATCGGCGGAATGGTCCTGAAGATCCCGCTCGAAAAGATGCGGGTGATCTGCCCCGATGTTGGCGGCGGTTTCGGCACCAAACTGTTTCCATATCGCGAATACGCACTTGTTGCCGTTGTCGCGCGAAAGCTGCGCAAGACCGTCAAATGGGCCGCCGATCGCGCCGATCATTTCATGGGCGACGCCCAGGGCCGCGACAACGTCACCACCGCTCGCATGGCGCTGGCCGAGGACGGCAAGTTTCTCGGCATGGATGTCGATCTGATCGGCGACATGGGGGCGTATCTGTCGACCTTCGGTCCCTATATTCCGCACGGCGGCGCCGGCATGCTGCCCGGGCTCTACGACATCCAGGCCTTCCATTGCCGGGTCCGCACGGTGTTCACCAACACGGTGCCGGTCGATGCCTATCGCGGCGCCGGACGTCCGGAGGCGGCCTATGTGGTCGAGCGGCTGGTCGATGCATCGGCGCGAAAACTCGGGATGACGCCGGACGCGATCCGGCGCAAGAATTTTATCGCGCCGCGCGCGATGCCATACAAGACCGCCACCGGAAAGGTCTACGATTCCGGCGACTTCACCGCGCATATGAAGCGGGCGATGGAGGTCGCGAACTGGAAGGAATTTCCGAAACGCGCCAGGCTCGCGAAGAAGCATGGCGTGGTCCGCGGCATCGGACTTGGCACCTACGTTGAAGTCTGCGGCACCATGGGCGAGGAGACTGCCAATGTGGCGCTCGATCCCAATGGCGACGTGACGATCCTGATCGGCACGCAGTCGAGCGGGCAGGGCCATCAGACGGCGTATGCGCAGCTTGTCGCCGAGCAGTTCGGCCTGCCGCCTGAGCGCGTGCATATCTTTCAGGGCGACACCGACCGGATCGCCACCGGCCTTGGCACCGGCGGTTCGGCCTCGATTCCGACCGGCGGTGTCAGCGTGGAGCGCGCTACCCGCACGCTCGGCGCGAATTTGCGGGAGATCGCCGCCGACGCACTGGAAACCAGCGCCGCCGATCTCGAGATCAGCGACGGCACGGTGCGGATCGCCGGCACCGACCGATCGATCTCATTTGCCGATCTTGCAAAACGGCCGGGCGTCGATCCGTCAAAGCTGAACGCGAGCGCCACCTTCACCGCGGCCGACGGCACTTATCCGAACGGTACCCATCTCGCCGAGGTCGAGATCGATCCCGCCACCGGCAAGATCGAGATCGTCAACTACATCATCGTCGACGATTTCGGTGTGACGCTGAATCCGCTGCTGCTCGCCGGCCAGGTCCATGGCGGCGCGATGCAAGGCATCGGCCAGGCATTGATGGAGCAGGCGGTCTATGACCCCAAGGACGGCCAGCTGATCACCGGGACGTTCATGGATTACGCGCTACCGCGCGCGGCCGATGGCCCGTCTTTCGTGTTCGAGACCCACAACGTGCCCTGCAAGACCAATCCCTTAGGGGTCAAGGGTGCCGGCGAAGCCGGCGCGATCGGCTCATGCCCGGCTGTCGTCAACGCGATCATCGACGGGCTGTGGCGCGAATATAAAATCGATCACATCGATATGCCGGCGACTGCAGAGCGGGTCTGGATTGCGATCCGGGAGCATCAACGGCGGCACAGCCTTTGATTTCTGCCATTTTGTCGCGGAATGAAACGCCTGATGTGGGGTTAGACTAACGATGGCTGAAGTTCGCTCATGGCAAACTGGCAGTCTGATTTGAAAACCAGAGAATGGGGAGCCGGCTGATGATACGGACTGTCGTTGTCGTAGGGGCATTGTTGCTGGGGATCGGCGTGGTGGCGGCGCAGCAGGACGCGCTCAAGAGCGCGCAGACAGTCATGAAGGCGAATGGCAAGGCCCTTGGCGGGACTCTGGCTCCGATGAACAAGGGCGAGAAGCCCTATGATCAGGCGGCGGTTACCGAAGCGCTCAACACCCTGGACGACACCGCCAAGAAGCTTCCGACCATGTTCCCGGAGAGCATCAAGGGCCTGAAGGCGGAAGGCGACTACAGCCCGTCGCCCAGGATCTGGGAAGACAAGGCCGGCTTCACCGCCGCCATCGCGACTTTCGCCAAGGCGGTGGCTGACGCCAAGGGTTCGATCAAGGACCTGGATACGCTGAAAGCAGCCTTTCCGGGGATCGGCAAGTCGTGCGGGGGGTGCCACGAAACTTTCCGCGTCAAGAACAGCTGACATTCGTCATTCCGGGCGCGCCAACGGGTCCGCGCAAAGCGCGGCCCGATGACAGGCTCCGCGCGAGCCCGGAATCCGGACAACTCCGCCGTTATCCTGAGGTGCTCGCCGTTCTTCACGGCGAGCCTCGAAGGATGGGCCACAGGCGCATGCGGCCGTCCTTCGAGACGCCGCGCAAGAGCGCGGCTCCTCAGGATGACGGCGGAATGTGTCTCTCTGGATTCCGGGCCCACGCCAAGAGGCGTGTCCCGCAATGACAAATGAAAAGGGGCGGACGCCAAGCGTCCGCCCCTTCTTTTTTTCAGAATATCAGGCTTACTTCGTTACCTGGCCGCGGATTTCGCCGCCTTTGTTGGCCTCGGTGTGGATGTTGACGTAATACTTGCCGGCCATCAGGTCGGCGGCCTGGGCGTCTGTGAGCGTGGCGCTGCCCTCCGATCCGCTGGCGGTGTTCGGAATCGCAACGGCAACGCCGGCGTTGGCGCCGGCTGCGGCGGGCCCGTGGAAATGCGCCGCGGTGGCGGGACCGGACAGGCCCGAATAGGTCAGCTTCCAGCTCAGCTTCTTGGAGGCGGCATCGTAGTCGATGTCGGCGGTACCCTTGCCCGCACTGGTATTGGCCGGGACTTCGGATGCGCCGTCGAGCGTCGCTTTCATCTTGTCGGCGAAAGCCGGTCCGGCAAAGGCAACCGCCGCGCCGAGTGCGAGCGTAACAAGCGTGATCTTGGTTTTTGACATGGTTTTCTCCCTGTGGACGTCGATTTTAGAACAATGAGACTTCAGATTTATTCCCGGATTCAGCGGGAATGCGCCTAAATTTGATGGAGGTAATCGCGGAGATTCTATCCCATATTGGCACTACAGGTTTGTCCCGTGACGATGGATGCGCGCGCGTGTTGAGACGATTTTTCCTGGCCTTCGTTGTCGCCGGCGTCGCCGGCCTCGGCATTTTCTGGTGGCTGACGATCCCCGCGGTGATTCCCGCAAACGCGCTGCCGGCCTACACGCCTGACCCGGCCAACGGTCTTACAACGTTCAATGCGGGCGGATGTTCCTCCTGTCACGCCGTGCCCGGCCAGCCCGACCGAACCAGGCTTGGCGGCGGGCTCGCGGTCCCATCGCCGTTCGGAACATTCTATGTACCGAACATCTCGCCCGACCCGGCTGACGGTATCGGACGCTGGAGCGAGGCTGATTTCGTCAGCGCGGTGATCAAAGGGACGTCGCCGGATCGAGCGCATTACTTCCCGGCCTTTCCCTATGCGTCCTACCAGCATGCGAAGATCGAAGACGTCCGCGACCTGTTCGCCTGGCTGAAAACGCTGGCGCCGGTCTCCGGCAAGGTGCGCGATCACGACGTGCCGTTTCCGTTCAATATAAGGCGCAATGTCGGGATCTGGAAATTGCTGTTTCTCGACGGCAAGCCGTTCACACCAGACCCCGCGCGGCCGGCGCAATGGAATCGCGGCGCCTATCTGGTCAACAGCCTCGGCCACTGCGCCGAATGTCACAGCCCGCGCAATTTTCTCGGCGGCATCGTCGCTGACAAGCGCTTCGCGGGCGGTCCCAACCCCGAAGGCGAGGGCTGGGTGCCGAACATCACCCAAAAAGGGTTAGCCGACTGGAGCGAGAAAGACATCGCCTATTTCCTCGAAACCGGGCTGCCGCCCGAGGGC